>Ga0056128_1003420_pt1 | contig 19454 bp, 10 predicted proteins | sample WorMetLIZISLAND2_FD_71113 | JGI IMG/M metagenome (GOLD analysis project Ga0056128, IMG submission 71113) | Marine gutless worms symbiont microbial communities from Max Planck institute for Marine Microbiology, Germany - Olavius geniculatus... ... | reverse complement strand
GTCGAATCTGTTTAAGTCGTCGAATGTGATAAAAGCAAGCACTGGCGACTTTGTTGACGTGCCGTTGCATTGTTAGCTCGGAGTCGAGCGTGACACCAAGGTCACGCACAGCGTTGACTGGTGTGATGACGACATTGCCAACTCGTAGCGACAAGTCGTTGCTCGCGATCTTTTCGAGACTGGCACGTGACCCGCACCATATGTATTCTGTCTTGTCTTCATTCAGTTTCAAACGCATAGATGCCTACTTGACAAATTAACAAAACAGCGACTTGCATTGCAGATGGATGTACACGATTAAAATGCGAACATGAGATGCCTTTTTCAGAGGCGAAAATGCCTTCAAAATGCGCTTGCGGCTAGAGCTGTTCTCCGGACCTTACTGCGAGAGCCTACAGCGCTACTCCACATGCACTCCCTGTAACTGTATTTGGGGAAAAAAGAGAAGTGGTAAGGAGTGAAAAGGGGAAGAGGAATGTCAAACTCTCTCGAGCAAAAATCTTGGCTACGGCTTTACATAGGCCTATACCTGCAGTTGTGTTCGCTGGTGATACTACTGGCGGAATAAGTTTGATATGTTTGGGCGATTTTTGTGCGTCTAGTCGTCGCGTGATGGAGCACGACCGTGGAACGACCGAGCGACCACATCCGCGTCCTCGTCCACACGGCTTCGGCTTCATGGACCACTCGCAGTTCACGGACGTGAAGACTCGCATTGACGACCCGAAGGTGTTCGCGGTGCCCGCCTACTGCAAGAAAGCTGACGACGACGACGACGCGGGCGACCACGAGATGCCGACGATCCTGGAGCGCTTCTTCTTACTCTGAGCCTGCAGTCGCAACGACTAACTTAATATACATCCCAGCAGTCGATGCGCGTTGACAGCATTTAAGCCATTTGCAGCATTCGACTCTTCAATATACTCATTACTCAGTTACACATAGATCGAGAATTTGTAACTTAGGCCTAAAAATCACGTGCTTTCGGTAGCTGTCGGTCCCTAAAACATCTCCGTCTCTGAGATCTTTATTAGACCCTCAAAAATATTGTTGCAGTTGTTAGGTGTTTTGTTTTTAAACTTTTACCGACAAAAGTGTCTGCATTTAACCCGTTATGCTGCCGTATTTTTACTTTAGTTCTCACGAGTATTCGGTGCATATCTTGTTCTTTATAAGTTTTTGTGCAATCGCGACATGTCTTGATATAAAATTTTACAAAAAATAAATTTGCCAGCTCCTAACCTTACTTTTTCGCCGGCCTCAACTGGAAGCACAGAAATTTTCTAGGCCTTACGGTTCAGAATTCTGATTTTGCATATTTATTAAAAATTCATTTTTTCGAGCAGCACGAAAGTACACTTACCTCCGTAAGCACACCGAGCTCATCGCTGTATATACCAGTGTAGGTACCTATTTTATTTTTATACGACCGACAATTCTAATTATAATGTTCTAATTTGTTTACCGTTTGATTTTACAGAAATTGTAAAAAACAACGTAACGTTGTGAATTAGCAATGTTGCCAACTAATCGATTTATACATGTTTAAAACCGGCAAAATGGTAGTAAAATTACGAAAATACTAAAATTCATTGTGGTGGAAAATCTCGGTTTGTACATGTTTACGCTGTTAATTCGCTATAGCTATTCCTTGCAATGCTCAGATATCTAAAATTTCACGAAGTTGTTAATGCAAACTATTTGTTGCTAACATCCCAGCGTCGCATAGATAGATAGAGTAATTTAAAGGACATCAACAGATTGTATTGATGATACTTTGAGTTATTTCTGAAATGCATGCAAATTTTACTAGTAAAAAAATTAGAGACTGGATTTGCCGTATTCATACAAACCATGCGTTAAGCCTATGTATAGACAAAGTATTTGTTGTTTATTATTAACATTTATAACACTGTAATAAAATGACGTAACCGGCTTTTGTTACACAAGCTTACGACTCGGATAAACTCTCGTCAATTTTATTTTACAGCTGACTACTTTTTACTAGGCGGCATCGCTTTATGTAGCTCAAGTGACTCTAACTATTGCTGAACATTTCTCCGTAACGTGGTCTGTCTGTCTCTGCCTGGCTGTCGTCTGTCGCATTCGTGCACTCTGCTTAAACCGTTCGACGTATAGACGCCGTTTGGCAAGCAGGGCACAGTTGTGGGGCACAATGACACAGTATGGGTCCTGATTCCAGGGGAGGAATTTGGAGGTCGAACTTTAAGCCAAAACATGCAATTACTAACCTAATTGCAACCTAACTGTCAGTTCTACAAACAAAAAATTAGCGATTTCGCTTTTTCACAAATTATTTTGGTCTTTGTTGTGTATCTTGCTGATCTCACCTGATCGGTTCATAGTGAAAATGTGCGAAAATGTTATTAATAAATTCGGTTTTGTTGTAATTGAATGTTGTTAACTCATTGCTAGAAACATAATGTTACAGTTGCGTAGTTCTTATACAGTACAAATGGCACAAAAATGGTATCGTGAATTAAGTTTAAGTAGGCTATAGGCCTAGCACACAAAAAGCTCTGCTGACTCCAAAGATTTTCAATTCGCCGTATGTAGCACAACTCGAGCCCCAGATATGCTAGTGCATAGGCCTACATTACAAGAAATTTGAGCTAATGCTCATGAGACGCTCGAGAGCCCATAGCAGTTCCTGTTCCTGTTTTAGTCTATGTCCATTCATTTTGTCTCAGTTCACTATTCTGCAGCGAAAATCGCAAAAATTCACAAAAAACCCTCTATTTGGGGTTTGAAAGTCGGTCAAAGTCACTGATGTTAATAGCACTAAAAAGCATGTTACCAGTGCTTGTTATGATAAGTAGCACACCTGTGCCTATCTGCAAGCGTTTTCACGCTAGACAAGCGAATAGTGCAAAAATCACCACTTTTAAGGGGTACCCGTCTTTGACACCCGCTTGCGCCGGCGTCGTTGAACGTAGAAGATTGGGGACCCAGACCGTTAAAATCTACGTTCAGTGCTGAAAATTTCATATGCAGGTTATCTTGGTCTATCTCCCGCTATTTCGGCGCAATTCAGTCTTGAAATGTGCGTCTCAGTCCGAAATCGCGAAAAAATTCACTAAAAATCCTTATTTTGAGGGTTCAGGGTCATTCAAGGTCATCGATGTTGACATTTCTAAGAAGCTCGTCACCAGTGCTTGCTGTGATAAGCAGCATGTCTGTGCCTACCTGCAACCATTTTCACGGCAGACGAGCCAATAGCGGTAAAATAACGTATTTTTCTTTAGTTACTACCCCGGTACACGTTTAATCTGTCGTTGCTGAGCTTCGGCCAGTGCAATTTTTAAAGATTAGGGGCCTAATATTTTACAACGTATACTTTGTAGCGACACGTGAAGTCTTCAATGACAGTTTTATGGCAAATTTTTCGCGGAGTGTGCTGGTGAAAGAATTTTGAAAATTGATAAACATTTAGGAAATACGTGGACTAGGGGAGAGCGGGGTTGGTTGAGATACGGGGTTGAATGAGACACCGCCGCCGTCAAAAATTGTTTTGTGTTTTATCTATGGTATATAAGTTTTTATCTACAAAATTTAATAAATAATCAAATAGTAATCGCAATACGTCTATATCTGTGGAGATGTTTTAGTTTTTTTACGAATGTTTGTTTTGGAGGCGCAAAATTTTATTTTAAATAGCCGTTGAACTCTGTCTTCTAAGGTAATAGTCGTTGTCACCTCTAACAATGAGTTATATTTCGAGAGATCGATATATACGGCATTCAAAAGCGTGAGCGAGATCAAGTTATGAGTGATACTACAAGTGCTACGGGTCGCGAAGCTGCGTCACCCTTGTCGGGGTTGGTTGAGACACTTTCAGTCCAAATATCGCAACGACGCCACTGATTATGTCACCGAACACTTTGGCCTCTGACCCTTATAATTTATTTGAGCTAATTCCCATACTAATTACTGGCAATTTCTCATATAAGTACTCGATTTATGAAGCCTTAACTTTAACATAATTTTGATGTCTCAACCACGACTGCCATTGTCTCAACTAGTACAGACTCGGGGTTGGTTGAGACATTAGGGTACTTGTTATTTTTTGTACTTTTCTCACAAAACGAAACAGAATTTTGTTACTCAGACTTATTACTTTTGTTGCTAAATGAATACAGTAATAATAGAAACTCAATAAGTCATACTAAACGCAACACATTTTCAGATATGATCTTTAGACCGAAAGTGTCTCAACCAACCCTGGTCTCCCCCTAGGGCATATTATTTGATGGCGCGTTTTTGACTCGCACAGTAAATAAAACTGATGGCTTTGTTCCTTGCTCAGAGGCCCACCTTGGGGTGCACATCGATCGTTTTGGTCTATCGTAATCGTATACTGCCGGAAAGAGAATCGAATAGACCTCCTACATGGCGACTGACCTAACCAGACTACCCGAAAACGACAAACTGTAGATCCAGAGGCCTTATTGATTACGAACGGTGTGGATATAGTCCAGCCTCTAGGTTCAGCTTTCAGTGGAAAAAAAGCGGACTCGGAAAGGCGTGGAAAAGGCTGGCCATGCACGTAAGAAGAGGCGTCCAATTAGCGAGTTCGACGGGTGGTCAGCGTGTGCTGACGACTGATGATGATCGGACATTTTGCTTTGAAGCCGGGGCGACTGCCGCACGCAGGTGAAGCCACGACCACGACTGCGAAACGCCATGGTGTCTGCGATCAGGCTCGGACCGAAACTGACTGGTACAGCTGTCAGTGATGTACGTCTTTCGTCAGTCATCAACCAATCAAAAATGACCAGTTGCTTACAGGATAAAATCTAAGCTAAAATCCAAAAAACGTAAATTAATATTCAAATTTATGATAAAAACATTAATCAGAAAGCAATTTTGAACACGAACCCTGCTTCGAATGATTACGACGGTCTGTAAAACAATGAATAATATTTCGGTCTTGCTAGTCGCGGTGTAGCAGCTGGTTGGTTAATTGACGAGGACCGCATACGATCGAACGTTGTAATATTTGGCGATGTCAAAGTTTCATGCTTTGCTGAGTTTTATTGACATTTTCTATTGAAACATTTTCTTCTTAAGCATGTGCTTCTAGCCTTAAGCACTCCCCGAAGTCTTTGTGTCGGGCAGAATGTTAAACCGTATACTGTTTTGCACCCATTCTTGCCTTACCTGGCCGAGTTCTACCGACCTGTTTCCAGCACCAATGGTCACACACAGACATTTGCGATCTGATGACCCTGGCCAGCTAAGCAGGTGCCATCAGTCAGACTTGTCGACATACGCAGACACGCCGGTCCATCTGCTTAAAACGCTTTTCCTGACTTTCGTAAAAGCTTTTTCTACTTTTAGACGCTAGCTCAAATTTGTTTCCGTTTAATTCTCGTTTTGTTAGCTCACTGAGCGCGTTTCAGGTTATTTTACAGTTTACGCTTTCGCTCTATATAACTTGCTTGCTTACTTACTTATCTCTTTACTTACTTCGGGTGCTTACTATATCCTATATTCTAACGTCTTTGTACACGGCATACGCGGCATAATGTTCTGACCTCCGCCTTCAATTTTATCTTTTTACGCGTGAAAGCAGCTACTGCTTTCAGCGCGTCTTAGCCATCGCAATTCTGTTCGTCCGTCTGTCTGTCACACGGGTAGATCAGTCAAAAACGGTGCAAGCTAGAATCACCAAATCTTCACCGTCGGCTGTCTGGAAGACTCTAGTTTCAGGAACGGTAAAGCTTTTCCATAAATTCGAAGGGGGCACCCCGAACGAGGGCGCTAACTAACGCTGATTGATTGCATTGATTGACTTGTTATTTTTTTACGCGCAAAAGCAGCTAATGCTTTCATCGCGTCTTAGCCATCGCAATTCTGTCCGTCCGTCTGTCCGTCCGTCCATCACACGGGTGGAACGAGGTAGGGCCTAGGTTACTATTAATCACTAATAAAACACTGGCTCTCGATTGGCGCTGAATTCAATGACCTTGAATGACCTTGAACGCCAAAATAGGGGGTTTTATGGATTTTTGGCACTTTCGGGCTGCGACAGAAGTCTATATTATTCAAAAGGTGGCGCCACGCTACTATCGTTATGCGATCCAGATTGAGAATTTGGTATTTGTATACCAAATGTGTGACGTGAACACCCCAATTTTCAGTTAAACTACTGAACCGGGACTGCTATAGGCTTTCGCGCGTCGCGTGAGCATTAGCTCAAATTTCTTGTTATATCAGTCAGTTTTCGATCGTCCAACCTATGCGCCATGAAGTATAGGGCCTAAGGCATTTTTATGTCAACCAATTATTATCACTGCATTTTTGGTCTAATTGAAGCAAACAAAAAATTAAACAAAAAGTTCGTTAACACGTTCGTTTCTAGTAGCAAATTACAAACGACCGATATTTATATCGGCCGGTCTGGCAGCGCTGTAACCTGATAAATTTTTCTCAAACATTGGTTTATAAGGTCAACGACGATATCTGATTAAACAGCGTGTTCAGCGAACTTTTATGGGGTGTTTACACGATCCAGCAAACGTCCAGCAAACTTCCAGCAAACGTCTAGAAAACGTCCAGCAGACGTCCAGCAATTCACGTATATTTTGAATACATTTGCTGGAAGTTTGCTGGACGTTTGCTGGATCGTTTAAACACCCTATTATCGGCGGGCGCTTGACAAAAAACTGACCAATACCGACAGCATATTTGTATTTCGGCATAATGCATCGAGAAATTTCACATTTGGTTCTGACTTATGGACATCTATTGGCCCACGAAATATAAATAAAATTTTACATGTAGGTACTAAAAGCAAGTAATTTCAGTTTTTGTGTTTATCGCCATGCTTGTGATAAACATAAAATAGGTTTAATGTCTTTTTTTCGTTGGGTTGATGTCAGTATTTTAAATTTTCCAAGCCCTTTTCCAGCTAACTGCACAAGTATTTGATCGGACAAACAATGCTTCAGCGCAATATGTAGCTCAGGTGTGGATCCGCACACGCGGCGTGCCAAGTCCTTTCATTCCGGGTTGCAGCTTGAAGCACCACAACGCGTCGGCAACAAACAAGCTGGCGAGCGTGCAATAACGTCGAGCGCGGTGCTATCAAACCGCCGACTTGCGTTGTGGGTGGCAAGCAGTGCAGTGCGACGACTTCAATGGGATAACCTACTCCGTGCGCACCGCAACCGTACGCAGTGTTCAGCAAGCCCTCGATTCTGCCGAGAAAAATAAGATTAATATTGCAGTAGCCGCGCGGATGTAACAGAATAGTATCGAAAAGAAACCGCCAGGAGAAAGAAATAGAAGACGATATCTGAGTGTCGCAAATCGTCGGCAGAGAATGTCCGAAAGTGTTTGGCGGTAGTTGGACAGTGAACGAGTTGCTGTCCACTTTTAGAACGCGGATCCACTGTGGCCGTCGTCGCTGATATAGATAGAGTAGTATGCTAATCGACTGCCCAGGCTGCGGCACGAGAACGATGACGTCACGGCGATGACGTCGCAGTGACGTCAGGTCAGGTGCGAGCTTGGCGGGCATGGGATGTGGCAGTCACTACGGTCGACAACATCAACAACAGCAGATAGTCGTCGTGCATCTTCGCAGCCGCTCGTCTTCCAACATAATCTCGCAGCTGTACGTTGTAACGTATATAATACAAACTGCGTGTTTAATTTCATGGCTTATTTGGCGATGTCATAATGTAAAGCGAATAGGCCTACGCACGTTTATGTTACACGATAACAATAGTTAATGTCTCTATCAATGCAATAGAATAAAAAATATAAAAACCAATTTGAATAAGAATTTTTAAAGAATAATCTGTTAGTGAAATTTGACTGACAAATGTGATGTGTACTATGTCTGTTATATACTCGAGGCCGCAAAATGTAACTTTTGGACGCTTGAGAAACAGGACGAAGAAGATCGTGCAAAACGTGGTTCGGATTTAACAGAACAGAGTCAAGTAATTGCGAATGTGGTCCGATCTTATTTTTTTCTCCTTACTTTAGCGATGATCTGCGAAAGATACGGGAATATGTCTATAAGCTGCCACCTCACCTGAAATCCACTGTTTAAATTTTCGAAGATATAGTGCGGCAGCATATCTATAGCTTTGTTCTGCCGTTACCGTATTTTTTCTATAAATACAATAAAGTAAAAGTATATTATTGAAATCGATTCACATTTGTCGACGTCATCGTAAAAACAGAAGTGACGTTGTACTGTACATCGGTCGTTTCTCATTTCCGCCAACAAGTCCATCTATTTTTAAAACGCGTGTTCGTCCGGTTCACGTACGGCATGTCTGGATTTAGCCTGTTGACGGAGTTCCGTATCAAAAGTCAATCGCTGGCAGAAATAGGAATGCATCGAGATCGCACGTCGCTGCACACGACGCGATGACGTGCAAGAATTTGGTTAACGCCCGCAGCAGCGCTGCTAACTAACTGTTAACGGATCCGTGGCCATCCGGTCGGCGGACGTGCTGGCCCTTCAAAAGCTCAAGGCGCCTCGAAGAGGAAGGAGTTCCCACGTCTTTTTCTTCTACTTTTATGCGTAGTTTATGACCGCAGTCTACTGGAAGGAGCAACAAGTGCATTCTCGTGTGCAGCCAGAATGATGAAGCTGTAACTTAGAGCAAGTTGCAATCGTCGTGAGTCGAATAAACGTACAAATTGCAGAACTAACTACGCGTACAATAACGACGACACCATTCCAATGCGTTGCACTTACTAAAATGTTTTTACTTTCAATTAGGGCAGTTTTTTCAAAATGGGTTATTTTAATATTTTTTCTATCTGTTTTCATTATTGCCTGCAACATGTGTGAATAATGGGCATCGGTAGAATGATATAACGGCGACGCGCATTTAATTTAGCACACTGCTTGGTAAAATGTGCTTCATTTAGAGTTGACGGTATAAATCGTTTTGCGTTTAACTTAAGTTCTCAAAGTTCTTAATTAAAACGCTATTTTAAGAGTTCTTATATGTCCCGGTCAAAAATTGAAATTCAAAATTTTTGGAAATAATTCGGCCGTTTATAGGCCAGTTGTCAACAGCAAGTTAAATTTAACGAAGGTTAAACCTACATCGCAGTCGGTTTTTTGCGCTTTTTTTCTCCGAATAGTTAGAAACATGTTCGGGATAGAGACAGACGAACAAACGGACAGATGGACAGGCGGAAAAGCAAAACTCGTAATGTGGCTTTGATCACAGATTTCTCCAGATCCGAATAGACTTTCATTCTTGTATATACTATAGTCTCGTCCTGTCGAGTAAAAAACGTGTCGTTTGGATTTTCATAACCGAGGGCCTAACGTATATCATGGGAGAAAAAAGATGTAAGAAAAGCCTTTGCGTTTTTTATTACGCGCGAAAGCAGCTGCTGCTTTCAGTGCGGCTTAGCTATTGCAATTCTGTCCGTCCGTCCGTCCGTTTGTCGCACGGGTAGATTAGTCATCGGCCGCCTGGAAGACCCTAGTTTCAGGAACCTTAAAGTTTTTTTTTATAAATTCGAAGGAAGTCACCTCGAACGAGGGCGCTAAACGAGAGGGGGGGGTGGAAAAAATTTGCGATTTGTAGCCAATAAGTCGCTGTATCTCAATAACGGTCCGAGATAAAGCCTAGGTTACTATTAATCACTAATAGGAAGTCGTACACTGGCTCTCGTTTGCCACCAAATTCAATAACCTTGGATGATCTCGAACGTTAAAATAGGGTTTTTGAAAAAAACTTTTTATGTATTTTTGGCGATTCTGAGCTGCGAGACACATTTCAAGAGCGAATTGCGCCGAAACCAATTGAGATAGACATGGACAAGCTGCATACGAAATTTTCAGCATTGAACGTACATTTCGACGGTCCAAGTCTGGATTTTCTACGTTCAAGGAAACCTGCACACGAGGGCATCAAAGAGCGGTACCCCCGTAAAAGTCGTTATTTTACCGTTGTTGGCCAGTCTTTCGTGAAAACGGTTGCAGATAGGCATGGGCATGCTGCCTATCACAACAAGCTTTAGTGACGAGCTTTACAGTCGTATCAACATCGATGAATCTGAAAAATTCTGAACTTCCAAAATAAGGGGTTTTTATTGATTTTTTTGCAATCTTCAGCTGCAGCGCACACTCTTAGAATAAACTGCGACGAAATGGCTGGAGATAGACTGACAGTTTGCGAACAGGAACTGCTATAGGCTCTCCCGCGTCTCGTGAGCATTAGCTCAAATTTCTTGTTATTTTCAAAGTGTTAAAATCAGCATAAATGGAGTGTTAAAGTTAATTTAAACTTTTTAAAATTATTATAAAGAAGCAGAATAGGCTACCTGTTTGGATTAAGATCGCCTCGTAGACTAGCTGTCTTATTTATGGGCTTGAGATTAGGGCTCGAGGTTAGGATGGTAAATATAGCCTGGACAGACGTGTGGAGTAAAAACAAGTTCTGGCGCACCACACGCGTCGGTGTAGTGGAATGTCGCCTGGTTGGTCGGACCGCTGACGGAAGCCTCAATCGTTCATAGTGATTTATGGGTGTACATTGAAATCGGCGCCTAGTAGATTATCTCGACACGCGGTACCGTACAGAGCTGCGACGCTCGACGATGTAGTAGCAAAATAGGCACTGAACGGTTACACTCCCGAGCCCCGATCTGGTACGGTCTGGTATAGCAGTGGCTTTGTTGGACTTACAATCAAGAGGTCGTGGGTTCAACTCCCGGTTGGATCGCTACCTGGATGGGTGACTGTCTGCGGACGGGTAAAGCTAGTGGTTAAAGTATGGGGGAGCGAGCGAGAGGAAGGCAGTTTTCCCACCTCTGGTTTTTAGTCCGAAGCGTTTCCCCATCTTAAATTTCCAGAATACGCAACAGGGGGTCCAAAACCACGAACGGGAGCCCAAAATCGAACTAGCGTTTCCCCACCTCTATATTTATACTTTAATCATCGAGTAAAGCTTGTCAGTATATAAAATTAACCATGCACCAAGGTCAACTCGGCCTTTCATCAATCTGGGGTAGGTAAATCGAGTAGCCTACCTGGCTGCCTGGCTGGGTTAAGGCGGCGCGCGTTCCGTTCACCTGTGTCATGTTACCGTCACACTGTTTGATTCCATGGCAGGTGACGGCCCATCACTCTGAGATGGATTACCGTTAACTTAAGAGCTATAAACAAGAATTTTCTTAGACTGGTACACAGCTTAGTGTGAGGTAGAATAGTTCTGAAGAGCACATAGAGTTACATCTACATGTAACAGTGTTAATTTTCTAATCACTTATGAAAATTCATCAAAAATACAACCTATGAGTCTATTCCAACACAAAGCTTTGCTTTCTTATTTTTCTGTCGCCAGATAGACACGGGCTTGCCGTTTATCATAACAAGCGTTGGTTCGGAGCTTACCGGGGTATTAACGTCGATAACCTTGATCGACCTTTAACCCATAAAATACGAAGTTTATTAATTTTTTTTCGATTTTTGGTTGCCGCGCACATTTCAACAGTGAATTGAGACGAAATGGCTGAAGATAGATTATACAATCTGTGTATGAAATTTTTCGCATTGAACGTTTTTAAGTTTAAATTTCAGCCTCTCGGTCTGAAGAGTTCTCCGTACGGAGCATCAAATATGGGTATCCGTTAAAATGTGCGATTTTTGTTAATATCCACTAATTTAGCGTGAAAACGATTGCAAATGAACACAGACTTGCTGCTTACCGTAACGAGCACTGCTGACTAGCTTTTAAAGGGTACAAACATTGATAACCTTGAACGACCTTGAAGTCGAAAAAATTGGGTTTTAATGATTTTTTTCACGATATAAGCTGCGACGCATATTTTAACAGTAAAATGCTTCGAAATTACTAAGGATCGACCAGGACAACAACATGCGTACGATATTTTCAACATATAAAATGCAGATTTTAACCGTTTGAGTTTTGACATCTCGTGTTCAAGGAGTTCTCCTTTCGAAAACTTCGAATTTGGGTACTTTTTTCAAAACGCATTATTGTTTTAGCCTACAGCCTAAAAGTGGTTATTTTACCGCAATTATCTCGTGTAGCGTGAAAACGGTTGCAGATAGGCACAGACATGCTGCTTATCATAACAAGCACTGGTGACAAGCTTTTTATTGATGTCAACGTCGATGACCTTGAATAACCTTGAACTTTCAAAATAGGGGTTTAAGTGAATTGTTCGCGATTTCCGGCTGCGACACATATTTTAAGAGTGAATTGCGCCGAATTGGCTGGGGATGGACCTGGACAACCTGGTATGACATTTTTAGCATAAAACGTACATTTTTAAAAATTTAAGTTTTGATTTCTGAAATTCAAGGAGTCTTCCGTACGGTGGTCTCCAATTTAAGTACTCTTTCAAGATGCATTAATATGTTATTGCTGTAGGCCTACACTGATTGCGAAAGTGGCAGGACCGCTGCTATCGCGCGTCACGTGAGCTTTGCTCAGATTGCTTGTTTTCTTTCAACTGCCAACGGCTTCGACTTCCGAACATCTGGTTTTACGCATGAAACGAAACGTCTATAACGTCGGACTAGTGCCACAACACAGCGGTGCGATATCTTGAACACGATATTGAACTGACCGGACCACACATACTTGCTATACGTTCCATCACGGATCCGTGTCAGACCGTTACATTTCTTTCCACCGTCTCTCTACCCTTCCGATCTATTTTCACCCCGCCCCCCCTCGATGCTCTTCCACTACTTCATTTCGTCATTACGCATCACAATCGTTCGCATGATAGAAAGCGTTTGCGTCATATTATTGCGCGGAGCTCCATTTTCTATCTGATTTTGAGCACAGATCAGGCCTGTCGAGAGAGAGATAAATGGGGAAGGAAGCAAGTTACCCCTCGCCCCGGCGACGTTTGGGGGAGGGGGTAGTCGGATACTAGGTGGTTTCTATTGTTCCTTGGAGACGTTCGTTTTGGGTGGTAGGAATGTTGGGGAGGGCACCGAGAGCGTCGGGGGACGAAAATTGATTTATACACTTGTTAACGGCGACATGCAATGAGTGACACATCGAAAACAGCAAAAATCATAAAAAGGTGATATCACTCACCACCACATCACTGTCAATGTGCTGTTGAATAATATCACCTTTCGTCGTAATTCACTCTTTTGCAGCCATAAATCATTGCACGTCGCCGTTAACAAGTGTATAAACTGATGTTTTTTGTACATTTATATTTGCTGATATTGCAATAACAAAGTTTTTATGTTGATGGTCAAATATAAACCATCTGCTTTCCACGGCCATGACGACACTAAAACTTAAATATTTTGGGGTCACGATTTTGATCTTTAGGGGTCACGTGACGTCATCGGAACGTGACCATTAGACTCGGCGTGAACACTTTCCTATTGGTTGTCAATGATGACCATACGCATGTGCAAAGATCAATTTATTCGCTGCTGGACATTTGCAGGCAGACCGACTGACAGCCAAGCTGAAGGAAAACGCAACGAAATACTGCGCACGACTGTGCTATATTTAGTAGGCTATGCAGGTTACAACTTACAAGACGTAGGCCAGAGACAGTCGCCTTGGACAATTAAAAAAATCCGTATATACGGTGCCGCGAAATTAGTCACTGATCGAGATAACTGGTGTCCAAGTGCCTGTAGTATAACGACGAATGATTGATCTACAGAGACTGATCAGTCAGTTTAGCTGATTGCACTGCGTCAGTTGATGCTAAGGCTGTATGGCGACCGTTAGATCGATTACGGCAGGGGATCGATATGATATGCTAGGATGAGCAATGACCGTGTAGGCCTACCAGTTGCTTATCGTCAGTAGTACCGTGGCTAGGGGACATGGCTGGAGATAGATCGGGGCAGTTGAGAAACAATTGACTTTTTCCCTAAATTTCACAGTCTGTCTTATTGTGGTGAAATTTTCTTTCAATAATACAGCATTTTGGGCTAATAAAAACTCCCATCGTAGGGAAAAGTGGCAGCAAAATGAAATTTTGAGCACCCGTGTTTACTCTGTCGGAAGTGTGCAGCTGCTGTCTGCAGTTCTGCTGCCAGCTCCTCTTGTAATCCGTGCACGACACTGCATGCTGGTCGGATAACTTTGTGTACGTTACGATCACAGAATCGTCGACTTGTATTGAACGCTTTCTGATTGCAGCGATTAGGACGGCTGCAGAAACCGCGATACAAATATTCGACTGAAACTTATATGTATTATTATTGTCTGTCCAATGCAATGCATAGAATTGGACTGAGTATAAAATCACTTGAATGTTCGTACGTCCGTGCGTGCGTCCGTGCGTCCGACATCTCTTAAGCTATATTCCTTCCACCTTCCATTTTCCTCCCCCTTTCCCTTCCCCCTTTCTATCTCTTTTTTCCCCTTTTCTTTCCGCTTTTTCTTCTCTTTACTTTTCGCTTTCCCTTTTCTTTACCTTCTCTTCCCCTTTCCCTTCCACTTTTCCTTTCTTTTTTTCCTTCCCCTATCCCTTTCCCTTTTCCTTCCTTTTACCCTCTCCCCTTTCCCTTCCTTTTCCCTTTTCCTTACCCTTTCCCCTTCCCCCATTTTTTTCTTTTCCTTTCCCTTCCTTTTCCCCTTTTTACTTTCTGTTTTTTTTTCTTCCACTCCCCTTTCCTCTTTCTCTTTTCATGCATTGGACAGACTATGTGTTTATATGAACATTATTTTGTTGATTATATATCAAGTGTGTTTTATTTATAATGATTTATTTCTGCATCTGTAAGCTGATCAGATCAAGTGACAGTCTTATTTTATGCTACTGGTACCATTTATTTCGGTTTGAAATAAAAATAAACGAATAAATTAGGTTTAATTAGTCTAAGAATATTTACATGCACTCATTTGTATTTTATCGCAAATGAATCGGATGCCTGTCAGATATAAATAAACACTGTAATAGAGTGCTTATTTATCTTTGACCAATTTTTAAACAGAATAACTGATTAAGCAGTAATGAGTGAATTTATTTCAAAAAGGGCGAATGTTATGCGTATTCGATACGAACGTTGGGGCTTAATCTGACTTAGATTGATAAGATTCATTGCCGTTCACCCGACCAACGATTGCCTTCCCAGTAGTAAACAGTACAATCGTGGCCAATTTGATGCAGTGTATACTTGTGTTATCTTTTTACGGTGCGGAAGATTTGAACGATTTTGAGCCGTGTTTTGAAATGGATAGCGTTTTCATCGCAAAAGTGCTAATTGCATTTACTTGCATTTTTTCGCTGCAAAAAGTTATTTTGTTAGCATGTTATGCCTACTAGCTACAGTATGTTTTTTCTATGTTCTGTACCTGTAGATCGCCGTTTTTGTTTTAACTATGCGAACATTTAAACTATTAACAAATAAACTTTTACTATGTCCAATTTTGACGAATTTGCTTTTTAACTGTTGCAGCTTTTTCATCGCCTTGATTCTGTCATTCTGTGGACACACTTGCTCTTTGGTGAGTTGATAATTTATTGCGTCATATGCAAATCAATAGCCTACGCATCAATAAAACTGTCTGACAGTGACGAGAGCGCGCTACTGTTGTACCAAACACTGTGCGATGTGTCTACGTATGTTTGCAACCCCGCTTCAGGGTGACGTCACACGTTGCTGATAATAAATAGCTTAAAATCACAGCGAACAATGTATTTCACATGACATTCGGGGATTTCCACCTGAGATTGAGTCACTAATGTTGAGCCTGCAAGAAGCGTATAGTAGATACTAAGCTAATTATACACAGGTCCCTATAATTACATTTCAAGCAATGGGTTACGCGGTACACGAATGCTACAGAATGGCGGAATTTGATTCTGATGCTGATACTCTGTTTTCTATTTTGTCACTGTGGCCTAGTTTTTCTCAGGTATTTGTTATTTTGTCATCTACTTTGTTTCTGGTAGGCTACGTTGTTTGTTTTCCAGAAGCGGGTTTAGGCCCGTAATTTAGCAGCTCGACTTTTTCAGGCTTGTGATGGTTTCTTCATAGTGTATTTCGACATCTAAAAGTCCACTCCATTTCCGAATTATTTATTTGCATGATATATGCAACAATTTCGAATTTAAGCAGTTTAGTTATAGGCCTACATTACATTTCTTGGCTTGAGAGCTCGGTATACGGCGTATTAAGAAATCTGAACTGTACGACGTTACTAACTTACTTATTTATAGACAGTAAATTCTTGTGACGGCACCCACATTTTTTACTGATTTTAATAGAGTTTCAATTTGGTGTCCTTGTTGTTGGCTATTTTTAGCGCCAGCAGCAGCGAGGGACCACCGTGGCGGAGCTGGAAGAGACGAGTGTCGGAGGGCGGACGATGGATCGGCGGCCGTTGACCCACGACGACGGTGCTGCCGCCGCACGGCGCCTGAACGAACTCGTCGCCGACAGTCTGGTCCGCCACGACAACGACGACGTGGATGCGGCCGTCCCTCGTGGCTTCAGTGGTAGTGGGCGACGGACAATTCGCGTCTATCGGCTGTACAATCGCTGCTCTATGAAGTACGTTCGCACAGCGGGAAGACGAGTCGACGCCACCGCACCACACCACGACATCTACAGTGCGTACTATTCACAGTGGTTTCTACCCCCAAATCTAAAACCGAAATCGTGCTCACGTTTTTTCCGTCGTTAGGGCTTTTTCCTTTTTCGAAGGGACAGTTTTGTTAAGAATGCGATTGTCCAGTGAAAAATAAGGGGAAGTTTTCTTAAGGGTAACAAAACTTTTCTTCTTATTTTTCACTAGGCGCAAGCTGCGTTTACCAGGTATAAGAATAGAAGCTTCTGATTATTCACCATCTATAACGAAAATGAATAATTGAACGTTTGGCAGCGGACAGCTGTATTTAATTTATGACCTAGTTCGTCATTCTATCTTTTATTACAGTGACTAGAGTGTTATCTCGTAACTGTTATCTTACACTAGTCAAGCGTGTCGGTTGAAACGCGTCTGACGTTTGTTTAACTTCAAACACATACGCTCAGTTCCACGCAGAATACACACCACAAATTGAATTAAATTTATGAAATAAGCACGTTTCATCACTGTATAAATTTTATCATACCTTGTTACACTCGAACAACGCATTCTAAACCGTGACTAAATGTATACCGATATTGGTTTCAGATATCGAAATATCACATCACGTTTTTCACTCAACCGATAAGATAAATAAGTCACGAAGATACCAGAAAAGACAGCGAGTCGCTGTGAAAAATAGCGACGGAAAAGAATAGCGAGTTAGTTCACAACTGACAACCAGGGAGGCCAGCGGCTAAATAGCGTACGATTTTTGACGCGCCACAGCCATGCACTATGTGTCGTCTGTCCGTCGACGTCCGTCTGTCTGTCGTGTGTAACGGATGTATTGTGGCTAAACGGTGCGAGATAGGGCTTAGATTGCTATTGATCACTAATAGAAAGTCGCATTCTGGCTTTCAAATAACATGAAAATCATTGATCTTGGATGATCTTGATGGGTCATAACGCACTATGGTATGCTAATCATGCGGTATTGTGGCTAAACGGTAAGTCCTAGAGTATCGATCGAGACGCTTACATTAAACCTTTTAGCGTTCGTTGTCATTTCCTGTTTTATCCACGGACACAGTGCACCAAGCGCATTAGAGATTAATTTGTAGGATTAGTCTGCTATGATAGTGCGCTATATAAATGTTCTAATAATAGTAATAATAATAAATAAAAAACTAAAAAAATAATAATAATAATCGGCGATAGTACCATCGGATAAGGCGCTCGCAACTTTTCATAGGCTGTCAATAGTAACCATGTCTCCATCTGCAGCAGTTTGGCCGAAATTTTTTTAGTGGAAAGTTTTAAGCTATAACTTATTATATCTTGGAAACGGTGAGAGATAGGGCCAAGGTTACCGTTAATAGGAAGTAGCATACGCCCTTTCGGATGACAATGAAAATTATTGACTTTAGATGATCTTGAAGGTCGTTACTGCAATAGAAACTGTAGGCCTACAGGCTGTAGCGCGTCTTCGCTAGCGACAGCTGGGCTTTCTTGTTGATTTTGTGCATGCTTGTATATTCAGTCGATTTATTTGTCAGTGATCTTACATGCTGTAGAAAAGACGTCAGCAGTAGTTAAGACGTTTGTCTGATCTGCTGAACGTTTTGTTTGACTTGGCGTTTATTACAGCGTTTATTAAACTTTGCTTAGCCTAATTTTTTTATGAATCACGGCTTGTGCGGTAGCAACAAGCAGTTGTATAAGCGATGTGCCAAGTCAATGGGAAGGCCGAAATTTCGACCCCCACAGCTCCCACATTTTTCAACCGATCTTAATGAAACTCGAAACCAAGAAAGATATCCGGAATACGACCCAACATGCAGAATTTGGTTGATGTGGGACGACGGGAAGGGGGTCTGCGTAGGGAGGGCATTTTCCGTTACTTTTTGTGTACTATTCTTTTTTTGTATTCTTGCTCACGCCTACAGGTCACACCAGAAGACCGATCACGACCGTTTATGGCTCAAAACGCGTGTTTCCTCGTAAGGTAGGGCCTTTTGGGGGTTAAAAAAATTTGAAATTAACATTTAACCTATTTATTCAAAAAATTCCAAAAAAATTACGATGGAGCCTATGGGGAAAATTAAACAACTCTTAGAACGGCTATAACTTTGGCTGTGTATAAGATAGAGTCGTAATTTTTGGTTCTAAGGTATGGTTTTTGGGGATGGCCAATCTAATGGTGTTATTTAATTTTATCCAGGACCCTTCCTGGTTGCCATGGCAACGAAATTTGGGACAAAATTGGCTATAACTCGGCTTGTATGGGAGATTTTTGCAAGATTTTTGCGCCTATAGGAGGGTTTTTAAGGATGGGCCATTGAATGACGCCAATCGCATTTTTCCCCGACCGACCCCCGTTGCCATGGCAACGAAATTTGGGACAAAATTAGCTATAACTCGGTCTGTGTAAGACATATCTGCGAGATTTTTTTGCTTCTATAGGGGGGGTTTTCGGGGATGGGCCATTGAATGCTGCCAATCGCATTTTCTCCCGATCGACCCCCGTTGCCATGGCAACGAAATTTGGGACAAAATTGGCTATAACTTGGTCTGTGTACGAGATATCTGCGAGATTTTTGCGTCTATAGGGGTGTTTTCGGTGATGGGCCATTGAATGCAATGTTGCCAGTTGCATTTTTGCTCACCGACTCCCGTTGCCATGGCAACGAAATTTGAAGCAAAATGGGCTATAACTCGGTCTCTGTAAGAAATATCTGCGAGATTTTTGCGTCTGTAAGGGATTTTTGGGCCAATTGACATAGGTTAATAAAATTTTGCAGTGATGTTGTCGGCTGCTACTTAGCTTAGTAGTAGTAGTAGTAGTTGTTGTTATGTACAAAGTAACTGTTCAGTGACCTTTCAAACTTTAATAAAAACGCAAATATTATA
>Ga0056128_1003418_pt1 | contig 19457 bp, 13 predicted proteins | sample WorMetLIZISLAND2_FD_71113 | JGI IMG/M metagenome (GOLD analysis project Ga0056128, IMG submission 71113) | Marine gutless worms symbiont microbial communities from Max Planck institute for Marine Microbiology, Germany - Olavius geniculatus... ... | reverse complement strand
TGTCTGTAAACACTCCTACGGCCGCAATTTTGATTCGATTTTGATGAAATTTTGCACAGTGATTCGGGGCCCGAAAAGTAAGATCGAGTTTGTTTGCGATAAAAATCTGATAACTCCTTCCCCTATTTTACCCCAATTTAAAAATTGCATTGCGGCCTATGGAGATTTCAAAGCGGTATACCTCGGTCCCCGTAAAAGATAATTGCGCGCTGTGTTTATCTACCCCCCCTATTTTCGGGGTCTGGCAGTCTGATGGTGTTATTTAAATTTACCCCTTATCGAACCCTGTTGCCATAACAACCATTCAAAAGTTGCAAAATTTGCATTACAGCCAATGGAAATTTCAGAGCGGTATAATTCGGTCCTCGACTAAAAGAAAATTGCGCGCTGTTTGCACCTGCCCCCTATTTTCGGGTCCGGACTATCCGACGGTGTCAATCAAATTTCTCCCCTGCCGACCCCTGTTACCCTGGCAACGAATTTTGGGACAAAATTGACTATAACTCGGCTCCCACAAAAGATAATTGCACGCTGTTTTTCACTTACCCCTATTTTCCGGCTCGGGCTATGCAGTGGTATCACGTTAATTTTCCCCCTGAAAACCCCTGTTGTCATGGCAACCAACCGTTTTTATTCAAAGACAAAATTGGCTGCAGGCTCACAAGAGCGTGAAACGCTGAAACGCAGCTACTAGGCTAGATAGCGTGGCAATGGGACAGATATCTCGTTCCAGGGAACGTAGGGCCTATTTCTAGTTATTATTAAAATACCTGAAAAGGGGCTGAAACCAGTAACATGCCACAATAAAACACCAATAAAATCCAGGTAACTAAAGTCTACAGTCTCTGATACCGCGATATGTCAATATAACAATATTGCTAAAAATAGGCTAGACTTCAGAATAATAAGCAAAAAATGTTGTTGCAGTAAGAAAACGCATGGAACTGTCAAGAGGAGAAAAGTCGGTGCTGTCGTTGATAGATTATTTTCATATTTTTGCTGTCCGATGGGCAAAAAAAACCGTGCATCTGATAAGGTTAAGCATATTTTATTATAAACCATGCAAAACAGACCGTTTGTGCTACAAACATAAAACAAGCTTTCGCATAAGCCTGGCTTGAATAACCAAACTTGCTCAGCAGTCAGCATGCAGACGAAACAGAATCGATGTGGTGGTGTCTACATATAACGCGATGTGTGGCGGATTACAGGGATGTGGATTTTAGTTTATCAGCGGTCGACGAACGGTCCATGTACGTTCCTGGTGGTCGTTTCTCTATTCATTTTCATTCCATGTTGCTCGGTCGGTCGGTCTTAGACGGCGACGGGCGGGCGCGGAAGGCCTAATCTCAGATAATCCGATCCTGCTGCTGCTGCTGCTGACACGACTTTGAGTGATAATCGTGTTTCCACCAATATGTAGGTGGCTAAGCTATCTACAACAGTACTGAGCCGGCCATGCAGTCTCCATTCTGTCGTCGTCCAGACTCACTTGCTACGATAGCAAGTCGTTAGTCTGGAAAGTTGTGTTGATTTGTCGTACGCCCCGCCCACTTCCGCATCTCTCGTCATTGTTCTAGCTTGCCACGTGGGACCGACGTGTAAAGGGAAGATTAACTCCAGCTTATTTTACCGCCAAATATTACGACCTTCATTTTCTGCTTTTAGCATTGCACCGTCAGTTAGTCCTTATGCTATAAAACCCTACAGTTTTTAATATCATTTCTAATGTGTGATCATAAATAAATACTCAGAGGTATATTTATATTTATGATCAAGCATTAAAAATGACATGCGGAGAGGCAAATATCCCGCTAAAATAAAAACCAAAAACAAAACTCGCATGCAACTCGCATGCGATTTTGTTTGTAGTTTCTGCACAGAGGCAAGAACCACTTAAGTCGATCGACAGTGCAGGTGGTATAGATACTGCAGTTACTCACGACAGTACGCTATTCTATGGCGGCATGGAAGATAGTGCGATCGGTCCATAGAAAGTTATAAACGACAGCGGCGGTAGGTTATCAATGACGAACGCACGCAACGAAACCGACAATTGGAACTACGATATTTCCTGCTTATATTAAAACATTATTTGTTGAACTCTGGTGCACAAACGAGAGAAAAAAATGGGACCAGGGTATGAATACAGCGTACGAGCGACGTAGGGCGGTCAGTGTTACGCTAAGCGGTGTCTACCAATATTATGTCATATCAGAATCAGAAACTGTTGACAGTGTGACGACACCGACAAAGTCGTTCGTTAGTGCGACATCTCTCTGCTGGGATTTTGGGCGCCACCCGCACGCACTGCGAAATCCACCTGCTTCGGCTTACCAATCAACGTGACGTCGTTATGCATCTCTCGGCGCCTGCAAGCTTCTTTTCATAGCATCTTGAACACATTTTGTCCATACGTTCAGCACAAGCTGCTAAGATCATAGTAACAGCATATTCTAAACGTGTCGTGAATATTAACGTGAACTAAATTAAACGCGGCCGCCTTTGCCTTCCGTGGCAGCGTCGTTGTTAATTATTGCTATTGTGCTAATACAATAAAATATTCGTTTATTGCTAAGGCATTATTTGTTTGGCAACATGGATTTTTAAAAAAAATATAGCAAATGCTGCCACTGCAAACTGTAATGTACAATAACTTAGTTCATACACGCAAACAAACGACAATGCTGCCAAGTGAGTAAAGGTGCTGGCACATACTGGGAGAATATAAAATACAAAATAAAACACCTGGACGCGTTCATCTTGCATTCGGTTTACTGTTTATCACAGGGCGAAACTTGGCACTACAAACGTGCAGCAAAATTTCATCTTATTGCATGTGTTCGGCGATAAAACACAAAAAGATGTTGTATAGTTGTTTGGCTTGTTTTATTTTATTTTAGTCCATCATATCGCACGTGTGCGAGGGCCCTAGTTGAATAACTGTTAAGTTAGTGGTTTGTCGTTATATGGAGCGAGGCTTGTGCCTATAGGCCATAGCTATCTCTCGCGGGTTTCATCAATCAGAGTTGATGTCGTAGAGTCATGCGCCGATGACTTGTCGTTGTCTCTCGGCGATGCTGCTTGCACTGCTGTGCTGCTGCAGTTCAAGATAATCATCATCGCAAGTGATTACGCGGTCCGCGAAATGATCACGCATCGGCGTACTATACGATACACTGGCGGCGGCATTAGACTATCTTGTAGGCATGCGTTGACCTGCTGAAATTCACTTTATTCTACGGTACAAACCGTCGCTGAGACAGATTCTTTGCGAGTTCGCAGTTCGAACAAGTGGAATACAACTCGTATGACTTGTAGGCTCTATATAACAAAAAAAAACATTTTAAAATAATTATTGGCTCGTGTTTTGCGTTTTTCTTTCTTCATTTTACACTTATCGACCTGTGAGTCTGGAATAACTTAGAATGATAGACTCGTGAATGGCTGCAGAGAACTGCAACAATGCAGCTTGTACAACGAATGATTAAATGCTAACTAAACAAAGACTTGGAGATCGGCGCTTAGGAGCATTGCAGCAATCATGCGTACATCATGCGCGCACGGTGCTGGACTAGTGGGCCGAGTGCATCGGAGTCAGTCGGGTTCGGTCGTCAAGGATCGCTGGATTATTCGCAGATGACGATGCATCTATACACCACGATCGATACCGCGGCACTACGTATGGACCCATATAACTTGAGAGACTACCGGCTTGCTGTTCTTCCGCATGAAACTGCACAAAGAACGGCGCACAAGGAAAAAACTGGTCAGGGTGAAAAAAATTTCCACAAGCCTTGGAACCTGCGATGCTGGTTTAATAATTATTGCGCGCATGAACTGAAGAAAATTTCAATTAATAAAAATTGATTGCAGGACGCGTGAGAGAAGACCGGATATTACCTGTGTAGCAGGTACGGTCGTATACAGCACGGTGCCGTGTTATGTGTCGCAGTTATTAGTGTCGGAAATAACTGCACGGTGAGCATTTTTATACGCCGTATTATTTCGGTCTCGTTTTTGTACTGCCAAGTGCAGCCGTCCGATCAGAAAGCGCTATAAAGAACGTTGTTGTAACAATTGTAACTAAAAGCTTGTTTGACAGCACTAAATCGATTCTGTTAGCACCGATACTACGATAGCCCACGAACTCATTGTGTCTGGAATCAAGTCGCAATCAAAAATGTTTACAGCTAGATGGGGCTTATAGTTCAAGAAACAATTGGGATCCGGATTGCGATACTGATCTGTGGTTTCTGAATGCGGATCACGATCCAGACGGACGTATTTTTTTTACAAAGTATCAATTTTTATAGAGAGTTTTTTTATATAAACAACCAGGATGAAGACAGTCATTGTGAAAGATTTTTAACTCTGAGTGGTTCTAGTTTTGATTGTAAACAAACAAACAAGTTAAAGTAGATGCAACGTGAATGGAGTACTGTACAAGCAGACGCGCGCAGCAAGCAGCTGGAGTTGGCGGATCTGCAGCTGTACCTACACGTAGGCCTACACAGCTGCCGTTCTGCAATACACACATTTCTACTCGCTTCTGCTGCTGCTGCTGCTGCTGTTTGGTGCGACTTCCCGTGTCACGAGAGCAGTCTCTTGCTCGTGTAGGATTACCCGCAGTGCTCGGATCACATGTTGTCAAGATGCCAAGTAGCAGATCAGATGAGCCAAGAATTGCAAGTCGCTACTGCAGACTAGCCGGGCACGTCTGAAGCCAGTATTGCTGCTGCCGCTGCTGCTGCGGTAGCTGCGGCTACATCAAACGCAGGGTAGTTTGTTGTCTGTGTGCGGTGCGACGAGTTGATGCAACACTGCGACACACAGTTACGGCTGCAGTGAATACGCCTACTACTAGCTGCAGACCACGACGCGTGCACGCACGGCGTAGTGTCAGTCGACGTGGTGTCATAGGTGATGACATTGTGCAGCATGCATACAGCCAGTTAGCTGAGCGTGGTGGTCGGTGACTGTGAGTGACTGGACGTGCCGCCAGCCACCAGACCGACGTCCTCCATGCTGCTCTGCCGCCACCGGCATGACAGCGGCGCTCCTCCTGTCTACCTCAGGTAACTGCCAGGTCTCTGCCGTTGCCTTCACCGCAGCCGTCGTTGTCTTGCTGCACTGCGCCGTCCACGCCGCGTCCAGGCCAATCACTACGACTCGATTTACTACCACCTCTGAGCACCTGCACCGTCCGTCGCTCGTCTATCTGACACGCGGAATGACTGACCGTATCGACTGCCCGGCCCAGGCCAAGCCGCCGTCGACACTGATCGTCTGGTCGACGCAGAAACAAGTCATAGACACGACGTCATCTGACCGGCTGAACGTCGACGAGCTAGGGGCGCTCGTCATTGACAACGTCACCGCTGACGACGCCGGACTATATACATGTACACAGTACTCACCGCTCGACAGGCGGCATCCCAGCTTTAACTTGACCGTCATCGTCAAAGGTAGGCTACAGCGCCACGTCATTCTGCTGCATGCTCTATTCTGCTCGCTCATACTTTCTGACGCTAATAACAAGTGTTGTGAAAATCATTATTTGCCATACACTGGTAGCAAAACAGTAATTAGAAAAGTACATGATGTGTAGCCTTAGCTAGCAAAACATTCAAAATAACAGCAAATAGTGCAGTATTTTATAGCACTTTATTTGTATTTCTGTATTTGAAAACTTTGGGTTTTTCGACGAATTTAGTTTTAACTCGAGTTTACTTGTACGTTGGTCGATGAATTTTCTTACTGAGGGAAAACCACAAAAACATGCAAAGGTGAAATTATAAGCTTAATTAATATTGCATGTACGAGATAGGTCGATCATGAAACGTTTTGTCGCAAATTCAAGGAATCACATGCCTGTTAAGTCAACCATTATGATCCATCATCTATAAAACAAGACTGTGTTTTAAAAACAAGGGCAAGATTTGCTCAAAACCAAGACACTGCAAAACTATTTGTCGCGATACGAAGATTAAGTATAATAACGTAACAGGCTACAGCTGATCCGACATCTTAATTACGGTTCTAATTATAGTTCTCGACTAGACGTTCATGGATGAAGACAATAATGTAAGCAATGCTTGCTGCATATAGTAGAGGAGGAAAACGTACAACATAAAATAGGTATTTGGTTTTGTAATTAGGCCTACTGCTCTGCAATGGAAATACGTATAGCTATGATCAAGAAGATTTGTTCGTTCTGGAATTCATATTGCTGTCGTGATTACATTCAAATGTACTTATTGTTTACCGCAATAATCGACCTTGTTTGTGTAATGCACTGACACGGTGTGTTTCCGTTAGGCCTATAACATTTTCATTATAGTGTTGTAAGTTTTTACTGTATTTATAACTGCAGTGACCACTTTTAGATTCATAGTTTTTATACATTATTATATCTGTATTTTGTGTCACTTTTATGTACGTGATTTACACATAGCCTACGCAGTGGATCACAAAATGCTCCGTATGTATTAATCTATCGTTTCTTCGATGAATAAAGATGTATATAATACACAGAAACTGCTTGCTCCGAAGAATCGAAGATGTCATGTAACACCGCAGTGGTCGATGTTAATAGTTGTTAGATAGAATAAAATTAATTTGTAGCTGAGTAGGATGCGAAAATCGACGGACGCAGACGTATATACTGCGTTCAGCGATTGTAAATAATGACCATTTTTACCATCTGGCTTATATAGCTCCAATATATTAGAAAGACTTGATCTACAAAAACTACTGGTTGGAATACTGTTGCGAGAGTGCAGCAACACGTTGGCTCCCATGTCAGTCGTTGAGGTAGGGTCGGACGACAACGTGTCTAATCTAACCCTAACCCTAAACCGGCTGATTGCGCAGCGCTGTCAAATGATCGCGCTGCGCTGACGTGCGAACGGGTCCACTGATCGCGCACGCGAAACACGTCATTTGTACATGCAGTCACTTTGTGGCAGGCGACCCCCATGTCATGACGCTGTATTGCATGGATGACCGTGTTGCTTTGCAGTGCCTCATCCGTCTAGACGCTTGCTAGTCGCTATGTATGGGGTCCTATCTATGTATGTGATTATTTGTCAATCGATTATCGACGGTCGGTCGTCTTGCCGCGTGCATTCTGTTCTGTCTCGTTGACCCCACGTCCTCCTGTCTGATCTCGGTATTGTCTATTGATCACCTGAGAGAGATTGCAGTGCAGCCAGTCTGCGGGGCTAGAGACCCGACTAGACAGCATCGTGCTGTTAGGTCTGTTGAGACGGCGACCTAATCAGAGTCTGAGTCAGTCGCGCTCGACTGCATGCCAGGGTCGCCACCGCCGGTTTATGTACGGGCCCCCACGAGATAACTCCCCTGCGACAAACCCCCTCTGCTCCTCGCTGCAAGTAACACCGCTTTATCGAGTTCTAATTCTTTTAGTCGTCAGTATGCAGTAGGCCTACAAAGTAACTAAGATAGCAGTTATAATGTACAAGTATCATTATTATTGCAGAATAAGTACATGTATAGCGAAAGTCACCAATACGCCGATGCGAACACCGTGACAGTGTTACCAATGGTAGGGGGCGTTCTGTCGCATGAGTTTTTGTTATAGGAGATTTTGTCATGAGGAGGGGGTTGTCTGTACGCGCTGGCCGTCGGTGGTTGATAGGTCCAGGTCGATAGGGACGTGGTGCGTGGCCGAGTATCAGTGAACAGCGATCATCGACGTGCACTGACTGCACAACGACCGCAGTCACCATTAGCACCACCAGCAGCAGCAGCAGCAGCTAGGCCTGCTGCAGCTACAGCAACTAGTGACGTTAGCAGCCTGCTCTTTGTGTTCTTGGAGGGCTCAAAGTCGGCGAGTTGAGCTTTGACTTAGCCTACTCGATGACGTTACTGAGTAAGCGATGAGGTTACGGCACTCGTACGGGCAGGCCTACCGGTAGGCCTTCTCGACGATTTTGGCCAAAACTCGACTCGATAACGTGTGAAATTCTTGATTATAAATAATAACAATCTGACTTATATTTATATAGCTGTAGTATGTTGGAAAGATAAATTGTGGCACCACATTCTCGTAACTTTTCAGAAAGATCATAGAAAGCTGCTCTTTCTTTTCTACGAGCGTATGTAGGGACCGGCAAATACCGGGCTTCCAGAAAGTAAAGCCAGTGATGTTTTGTGCTTTGGCGTTTAAGTGATAGGCCTAATGATAACGATAATAATGATGATAATGATGATAAAGTCGTGACAGAAATAAAGCTTGCAACAAGCGCATATTGCAGGGTTATTTTAGACGATGTCTCGTATTTCAGTCGTACAAATAAGTGTTTTAAAAAACCGTCGTTTAGACCACTGGTCAGTAGCACTGTTTATTAGTTTTTAGCTGATCGACGGACCGATCGTTCAGTGACGAAAGAGTATTTTATACTGCACGGTTTCATTGCGTACATGACGCATTGGTCTTCAGGGCTCATCCATGTCTCACGGTGACGTAATAATCTACCGGAATAATTAACTAATTAATCTGTCTCAGTGACCCAACACATAACAGACATCGATCAAACGATTGTTTTGGGCATAGAATGCGTGACAAAAATTACACTTACATCGTCGGTGTTATGTGGCCACTTGAACTTTCGCTAGAGACTTTTCAAAAATGACAGATAATGTTGGAAAATGTTTCCGTATCAACAGTGCAGAACATTGTCAACAATTGTATTGTATTATTAAGCAATTTGTTACCAATCTTTGTAGTAATAGAAATTATTTAATGTATTTTGTCTCCTGGCGTTTTGCGCTCTGACTTTAGTTATAAGTGACGATTTTCGTGAGTGCGTTAAACCCAATTCGTATAAAGTTCTGCCATTTTAAGGCGCGTACAGAGCGACGTAACTGAACTGGACTGAACTGACCAACGGGCGAGTTTAGTTTAATTTAGTTTAGTTTATTATACAACATGGGAGCGGATACGGGTGAACAAATATACCGCGTGAGGATTGAGCGAAACGCTTCAAACGCAATCAACTACGTGACGTCGCCGAGCCGGAGAAAGAAACTTTTACTTTTTTCCTGATATTTGTTTCAGCAACACTGGTTTTCTTGGTCATCGAAATCGTCCCTGCGGCTAAATATAAAACACAAGTGGGACGAGCGGGCGGGGGGAGGCAGTGCGTATATAATAGGCTGAATTAGCGGAGCGTGCGAGTCGCGACTGATTGCTGCGCTGCGACGGCGATTTGTGACTGAGAGCACCGGCATCGATTGGCGGGCGCGTGGTTCCTTCCGTGAATGATTCGATCGCACTACAGAGACCGGCATATTGAGCATTGATAGCGGCGCCAGCGGTCACTATACTGACCATTGGTCACTCAGTCTATTCACTGACCACTCGTACCGCTGATCGGTCAGTCAGTTATCAGTCGTTGGACCCCGACTTCTGCCTCCGAATCAATTGACTTACAAAGACGTTTATCCGTATTCTCCACATGCATGCGGCATTATAGCATTAGCCACCAACTCATCAGCATCATCATGTATAGCCTGTCTAGGCTCAGTAGGCTGTGCTGGAGCACGGAAGCTTGGATCCATCAAGGAAGCCTGGATAATAGCATCGGTCTAAACTTCCTTGTCTGGAGCGTTGCTCTTTCCACAGCTTGCATCCGTGCGCTCTGTATACCGGACAGGCCACAGACACAGGTTCTGTTGTGTGACGTCCTTCTGAACGGTGCGCAACTATGTACGCCAGTTGGCCAGCTATCAAACGTACAAACGGTTGTGTGCAAAAACGGTGCATGCGTTATCATTATGCGGTCATTCTAATACGCCGCAATACGGGCCTTGTCAATTCATTTATCTGTTTCTCTGTCCGTCCTGTACTGCGTTTTGACTGAAAAACTAAAAAGCGCAAAAAAATCAAATTTGGTGTAAATGTTCTCCAAGGCGGAAGTAACTGATGGTGCGCCAATTTTAGCTCAAACGGTCAAAGATCAGGTGGACGGCCGCACATATGTCGGTATGAGCCATTCGGTTTTCCAGTTGCTGCAGCCGCTGGCTCACACTGATGACAACGATGACGAGCTGCTTATTAGTGCATTTTTGGCCAAATGTTTTATCACCTTGTTGTTTGTTATCTGTCTGTCTGTGACGTGTGTATTGCGGCTAAACGGCATGGCATAGAGAGTTGGCGATGGTACACTTGGGCGATGACGAGTTTCTATGGGCCGTCAATAGTAACTGTGGTTACTATTGTGGTTACTATCTCCAGCGGTTAGGCCGCAATTTTCGACGCAAAGTTTTTTGGCTGCATTTATTATCAACGTGCGCCGAATTATTGTATTTAGCCTTGCAGCATTTGATAGCAGCGTTAATATAGCGTGTATTGAGCTGTGGTCACCTCTAAAATCGCTTTCTTTCAGCGACAGGAAGTCCAACGCTGGCCTTCGAATATATGTTGTACAGTCGGCTTACCCTAGAGACAAATTGGCTTCTCGTCTTCTTTGCTCGACGTCGACGTTGTCGAAATGCCGACGTCTACGGCCAGTGGCAGAGTAATGCATGCGTCTTGCTTGCCTGCATCGCTACGACACGACGTAGGTCAACGGTGCAGTCACCTGGGGTGTTTTCTTCATTCATTCATTCATTTATTTATTCATTTAAATAAATAAATAAATATTATATGTTTGATGTAGTCCCATTAAAAATAAAAATATGTGCAAAACCTTACATTGACGATGCAGGATAAAATTTATTCCAGCTGTGCATTACTTCAACAGAAATCTGACATAAACATGTTTATTTATATGCATTTAAGTAGCGGAAGTTGCTGGCTATACAGCAGCAGTATACAGCCGGCGACTGTTAATTCATCGGCTGAGCCGCTCTGACAGGACAGACAGACAGACAGGAAGAACACTTCAGTGGTGCAGAAATTCAAGGTAAAGCACATTCATTCGCTCTGTGCGATGGATGCAAGGCATTGCGTGCTGCTTGACTGCCGACGTTCACAGTGCTGAGGCGCCGTCCATTTGCTTCAACCACGTATAGGCCTACGACGACACAGAATCGCGTGTCTTTCTGTCTCAGAGTTGGTCGGTCGCAAAACGGAGAACTACCAAGACTACGGTCGCGGTTGCGTGTAAAATAAAAAGATGTATTTTAGAAAAGTACTAAAAGGTGAAGTCCGATATTCGATATAGAGCTGCCAACGACATTGTGGGGTTTAAAAGTTGGGGGCGCAAGAAGTTGCAATTTTCCGACCGACAGCTGCAAATTTTCGATATAGCGATTATAACGCTCAATTTCAATGTTGTCTTGATTTTCTAAATTTGAGATTATTAGCCCAAAATGTTGTATTTTTGAACAAAAGTAAACGACAAGGTTTTCCGACAGGCTAAATTTAGGAAAGGGCAACGGTTTCTATATTTTTTCACAACTGTACTTACATGAGTCAGACTCGTGACTAGAAGCGCTTTGCAATCTCGGAACTGGCAGCTAATTGGCATGAGCTAATGATACCACTGCGCACTATGCGGCCGTCCATTGTCCGCCTCAGCAAACAATTGGAACCATGATGCAAACAGCAGACATACCACTACTCCAGTCAGCCACGCTAGATCTTCACTTCGTAGCCTGCAAACTACTAGTCATGTCCTATGTCGCTAAAGGTAGGAGACTGAGTTTACTTGAGCACATGTAGTAGTTTAGGTTAAAAACTGGAACGCGAAAGTTACGAATCCGATACTCTAACCATTGAACCACAAACGTCGGATCACATTGCATTACATCACTTAAACCACGTGCAATATGGGTTTAAGCTAGTGTGTTTGCTTCCTTATTTAACAAATAAAACAAAAGAAAATGTTGTATTTTAGAAAAACAAAAGGGGAACGAACTACTTAAGTTATTTATAAGTATCGCTGGAGTTCATCGGATGTAGCGCGGAGGGCGCTAAAATGAAGATTAACTCGACACTCCGGTGACGAAAGCGGCTGGCAAACAGCGTCAGAGGCTGCGATCTGTCTCTAAACACGAGCTTCTGTGAATTGCTGAGATGTTTGCACAATGTCTTAGGTGGCGTTTTTTGTCTCCACAGCGTTCTGTACCCGGCCAACTATTTGCAGCTGAGCTTTTTGCACTGTTTCAAGCTAGAGCTGTGGACATTAAAGATTCATCTTGTAATCAATCGTTAAAAGCTTTCGATCATTTAAAAATGTAATGGTTAAATTTTTGATTAAAATCATATTATTGAAAACAATGCGTTCCTGCAACACTTGTTTAGTGCGGACGACACTGCAGCGTTGCAGAAGTGCCCATGCAATGTGTATTAGGCCTGCATCTATGCGTGAGTGCGGTTTTATATAGCGGCCTACTGGGTGCAGTGTTCATGACATATGGGCGTACGTAGCATGGAATGGGCTGCAGTCTTGTGAGCGAACTACGCACGGCATTACGTGACTTTATCGCAGGCTGATTCCACGTGTTAATAACCATGTCACACGTGACTCAGTTTGATGCACAACTATAGTTGCCATGTGTCTCGCATGTACAGGTGAAAGCTGGAGACGCGTCTTAAGCATGAGACGCAAGACTGATCAGAGACATGTCGCCTAGGTGCCTCAGTGCGTGCGTGTGCGGCATACGTGTATAACCCTGCCGTTGTATTTTGGTCTTATAGTTGCAAAGCTTTAGCTCGATTTTACGTTACTGTACTGTGAGCCACGTACCAGGATGCAGGAGCACTAAGAACGAACTAAAGAAACGCAGTCAGCAAAGACCTATAAAAATGGGGTTCACCTCAGAGGAAGCAGAGGCGGCAGCTCTTCGTGTCAGACACGGATGGCATAGGAGTGTGGCCCAATGTGTCCAGTTGGATGCGGGATGAATCAAGGTCATGGTCAAGATCAAGTCAAAACGATCGGTCCAGAGTTAGTTTTGCGACTTTTTTTCAATATGAGCTGGACGCAAAATAATACATACAGATAGCCGATCGACGCACCGGAAGTTGTTAGGCGTGTCATCAAAATCCTACGTTCACGTTGACTCTTGCAGCTGAATAGCTGCAAAGTACGGATTATTATTGTAATTCAAGCGAAAAAAACAAAGTTTTCGACCACGTTAAGGACACTGTGACCGACAACACCAACACTCAAATTGGAAGTGTTTATATTTCTGAAAGCTACTGAGATATCATAAAATTCCAACGAAAATCTGTATATAATTTTTGACCACGTTGAGTTCAAAGAAACGACATGTTTTCGGGCCATTGCAGCATTGACGACAACCGGAAAATGGCAGTATAGACGTTCGATCGGCAATTATGCTATTTCGGGCTGTCCGTCATCGTCGCTATCACATGGCCACTCTTTTCTATCGATCGATAATCCGGAATTTGCCGTTAGAAGGTGGACGCTGTTTGTCATAGTATTAGAGATAAAATACTTCCTGCTTGACTTGGTGATATTACTCCTTCCGGTTGTCGGCCGTCGTGGAAAATACAGTGTTCTCGATATCGCCGTTGTCCATTTTCCCAGGTTTGCACTTGGTCGGCACAGATTTGACGTAACAATTACAGGTAACTCCAGGGAGAATATTTTTTACTTCCAAGCAATACAAGTGTGCGCAAAAATTGTAGTGCAATTACAGGTATGGTGAATTTGTAATTGATTGGCCGCATTATGATCTTGCTGAGTAGCTTTGAGTAGAGGCTTTGAGCAGCAGCTTTGAGTAGCAGCTACACAAAGTTAGACCTACTCAAAGCTTTGACTAGCAACTTTGGGTAGCTTTAAAAAACCAAAATTGTTGTGAACGTTTCCCGGAACAAAAGTAACAAATGTGCCAATTTTTTAGTTTAAAAGGTCAGGGTCAGGGTTACGCAGTGCTGGGTATGGCTAGGGGACGGCCGCCAATACACTTCATGTCGGCACTAGGCCTACTACGTATTTCTTTAGTTGTAGGCCTGTTATGATTACAACGATTACGGCGCTACAGAGTGGAACAGGCAGATAACTCAGTGGCTTGGTGAGGTAACAGTAGGGTGTCGAACTTACGATGGAGAGGTCGTGGTTGCTAGTTGGATGGGTGCCTCTTTGCAGACAGATAAACCATCAAACCAACACCAAGGTCAACTCCTTCCGGCGTAGGTAAATCGAGTACCTGTTTGCTTAACTATATAGGGTTGAGACGAGGCGTGTTCACCTGTGTCTGGTGGCAGGTAACACTGTGATTCTGTATGGCAGGTGACGCACTGTAGCTCTGCGATGCGTTTCCCATGAAGAGCTATACACAGCCTTTTTATTGGTGCGTTTGATGCTCCTCGCTGCAGTGGCCTGCTGCCGCACGCTGACCAATACTGCGCTATTTTGGACGTGGCTCTGATAACAATAATTGATAGACGTCTTAACTCGTCGGACGTGCGTCGTCGTCCCAGCTAGGCTCGGCACGGCTATACTGGACTGGACAGGACTGGGCTAGTCTAGACGCCAAGCGTGCGTGCGGTCGTGGCAGATTCCATCAATTAGCAAGCACTGACCGCACCGCTCGGATCTATCCCCGCTAGCTTCCACACTTCAGTTCAAACTCCATACTGCTTTGATCCGTCGTGCAGCGTGTTAAATGTGAAAGTTAAAGGTAGTGTTGACTCTGTGGCAGAGCAGAGCTACGGAGCGTCACCTGTCCTATGGGTCACCTGCGAGCCGACACAGGTGAACGCGCCTCGCCCTAACACCAGCTAAGCAGGCGGTACTCGATTTACCTACCCTGAAGGGATAGAAGGCTGAGTTAATTTTGGCGTTGGTTATATACAGAGATGGTTTACCTGTCCGCAGACAGTTGCCCATCGAAGTTGTAACAACTTGGGGTTGGTGGCTTGGCGTAGCGGTAACGCGTTTCATCCGATCAACAAAGTTACTCTACGCCGAACTGGGTTAGTACTTGCATGGGTAACTGCCTGCGGGCAGGTAAACCATCTCGGTATGTAACCAGCCGCCTAGGTCAACTTAGCCTTTCATCCCTCCGGGGTAGGTAAATCGAGTACCGGCCTATCTGGCTGGGGTTAAGACGGGCGCGTTCACCTGTGTCGGGTGGCAGGTAACACTGTGTGATCGCATACGACAGGTGACGCTCCGTAGCTCTGAGATGGACTTCCCATTAAGAGCTATATCACCACTTTTGACCTTTAACTTTTAACTTGATAGCGACCCGATCGCGAGTCGAACCCATTACCTCTTGATCGTAAGTCTGACACCTTACTGTTACGCCACCACTTCATCTTGTTGTAGAACAAATCGAACTGAGTGAAGTTGGAGCTTTACCAAACGCTTGCAGGCTCAGTAATTTACTGCATCTTCTAAATAAAATTTAAAATAGCTTTAAAACTTTTTGTGATACTGTCGTGGCAGTGATGATATGTTTAGTTTGTTTTGAAAATTATTTTACCTGTTAGGTTTATAATCCTGATATCAAACATGTTTATGTCAAATTTTTAGTGGGATAATGTATGAATTTTTTTCGTGCAATGTTGTTTGAATTGGAGAAGAAAGTCTTAGCACAGTCGGCTTGGAGCAGTGTAATAAATGTGTATTAAATTTGTACCTAACAATGCGGTCATTTGTCACTTTGTCAGCAGAAGATCTGGTGGAACGTGGGCCAATATTGTAACAAACAGTGCACTAGATTAGTTTAGTAGTCGTGTAATCATTCCAAGTATGCCAGTAACGGCAAAAAATCGCACGAGGCGAAACAAGGTGGTGTGGACTGGAGAACATGACCAGCAGTTTTCACGACGAATAAGCGAGCAGTGAAGTGAGTTGTATTCTGTGCGGCAGAGCTTTAGCTGCATGAAGGCCTGTCATGTGGGACTGTCAGCGCGGCATGCCGGCACCGGCAAGCATCGTCCAGCTGACAGCAGTTGGACTGACTGAGTGTCGACTCGCGGTGTACTGTATGGAGAGCGAGGGGCGTTGACCGCCGACCCTCCAGGGTGCTCTGTGCCGCCGCGGACTGTGCGTCGCTGTGACTCGCTGACGACTGACGACGACTGACGATCTTCTGTCGCAGCCACGTCCCGTCGCTGCTCCGTCAGTTGCGTTATGTGACTCAGCAGAATTACACAACCAAACGCGCGCGCGAAGTTGTTGCCCTCGTTCCATTTTACACAGTGGAACCGAAACTGCAAACTAAACCCAAACCAGCAGACTGTAGTACGTGTCGCGTTCAAGGGTGTCAAGTGAAATTTTGAGCACTAGTAATTTCCTTTGTTGGAAATATTGTTCTTCCGTCTACGCTTATTAGTGTGTACAACTGCGAACACAATACGGTTACGATGTGATATGTGATTTCCGTTGGAAACTGGAAGGCAATCTGACAGTTTGATTTAAATTGTTCTAAACGGAACTAAAACGGAAGAAATGGAGCAAGCCTGCTATGTACAAAATTTACAACAATAAACAAAGCAGACCGGTTGTGGGAGAGATAGAAACCCCGGGATCAAATAAACTTTAAAAAGAAAGGAAATAACGAGAACTAAAACAATAACGAAAACTAACAAGTAATTTGAGAAAAGCTCACGAGACGCGCGAAAGCCTATAGCAGTTTCTGTTCGCAGGTAATCTTAGTCTATCTCCATCCATTTCGTCGTAATTCACTCTTTTGCAATTAAAAATCGCCAAAAAATCGCGTTAAATCAATATTTTTAGGGTTCAAGGTCATTCAAGGTTATCGATGTTGGCATTCGTAAGAAGCTCCTAATCAGTGCTTGTTATGATAAGCAGCATGGCTGTGCCTATCTGCAACCATTTACAAGCCAGACAAGCCAACAGAGTATAAATAACCACTTTTTACAGGGGTACCTCTCGTTGACACCCACGTGCGCAGGCCTGCTTGAATCTAGAGAATCCGGACTTGGACTGCTAAAATCTACATTGCATGCTGAAAATTTCATACGCAGGTTGTCTTGGTCTATCTCCAGCTATTTTGGCGCAATTCACTCTTGAAATGCGTGTCGCAGTGCAAAATTGTGCAAAAAATTCACTAAAAACCCCTTTTGGGAAGGTTCAAAGTAGTTTAAGGTGATCGATGTTGATAAATTTAAAAAGCCTGTCATTAGTGCTTGTTATGATAAGCAGCATGTCTGTGCCTATCTGCAACCGTGTTCACGCTACACGAGATAATTGCGCTAAAATAGCCACTTTTTAGGGGGGTAGCTGTCTTTGACGCCCGCCTGCGCCGGCCTCCTTGAACCTAGGGGGTCGGGACTTAAACTGCTAAAATCTACGTTGAATGTTGAAAATTTCATGTGCAGGTTGTCTTGGTCTATCTCCAGCCGTTTCGTCGCAATTCAGTGTTGAAATGTGCGCTGCATCCAAAAATTGCGAAAAATTCGCTAAAAACCTCTCTTTGAGGGGTTCAAGGTCATCGATGTTCATGAATCCAAAAAGGCTGTCACCAGTGCTTGTTATGATAAGCAACATGTATGTACCTGTCTGCAACCGTTTTCACATTATTCGACCCAATAACGGCAAAATGGCGTCTTTTTAGGGGGTACCCCTCTTTGACGCCCTTGTTCGAGGGGAACCCTTGCACCCAGTGGCATGAAATTTTGTCACGATAAACTAGAGACCTTGGGGCAGCCCACAGTGAAGATTTCATGATCCTAGCTTGCACCATTTTGATACAGATCACGAGTGTGACAGACAGACGGACAGACACTCAGACGATGGCAAAGACGCGCGAAGCATTCTGCTTTCGCGCGTAAAAAGAAAAGAAAAACAGTATAAGCAACGGAAATTCGTTACAGCACTAAGCAATTATTCTGATATGATGTTTCTTATACTTGATAAATCACCACAGCTCAAACTATGTCTGTTAGAGGGGATCATAGGGATTGTAAACAAGAGACGTCACACATGTCTGTTTTGCCGTGTGTCGGTTGGTCTTTCGGTCTTGCTGAAGACGGACTAATTACACCATGTTGTTCGATGTCGGTCTGAGCTTGACGGAGCTACTAATGAGCCACGTCCGCTGCATAAAAGTTGGCTGCTCAGTCGTCGTGGAACTAACTGTATGTATAGTACACTGCGCTGTATACTCCGTATCTGCTACATCACAAGTATAGCGTGTCCAGCCGAGAAACTCCGCCATGATCCGTGTGTATGCAAAAAAAATTCTGCACGTTTTTATAACGTTCACCGGCCACAGACGTACTGACGAGAGTGCTCCGTGAGCGACTTTGTATCAGTCAATATCAATCAACATCAAACAATAAAAATAACATAATATTCGAGTCAAGTTTTCGAGACATTGCAACATTTACACGAATATAATTGTTTAAAATAGTTTTAACGATCAAAATGCGCTAGCGGCTGGCCGCTGAGGCGTCGTTTCAGCCCTACGCTAACGACAGACCGTATACCGTCCGGCGACTTTACTACAGATTTTTCACTGCCTTAAAATCGAAGAGTTGTCGACGCCAATGTGCACAGTGGGCTAGTTGTAATATCATAATAAACGTATTGAATAGTATCAGCTTTAGCAGCAAGTTTAGCAGCAGTGGTGCGTCTGCAGTACACACTGCATACGTACATGTAGATTTGCGTGTGGTCAACACGAGCGGCCAGCAAGACAGCGACGACGACGTGGACAGATGACTGGCTGACACCGCTCGTGACTTGTAGCATTGGGATGCGCTTAGCACGAGCCGTCTGCCTGACCGCGCAACCACGCCGAAGATTTCATTAGTAAATTGAGCACAGACTCGCGGTGTCCATGGCTGAGCATTCGACGCGTCGCTGTGTCGCCGACTGACAAATAACATCCGCGTTTAGCTAGTACTCACTGCTCGCCTTTCAGCAACACATTTCTAGAAAAATACGTTGCATGATGTGAATGTCGAACAAACGGCAAAGAGATCAAGAACATTCGTACTGAAACTGGACCGTTACATCTAATAAACTGGCTGCAGTGTACAATGTGGTCGAACTGATTAGCAATTAGTAAACCCTCACCTAACCCCTATCGTATACCGTAATCGTAACGTAATCTAAGTACAGTGTTTCGTTCCCAGAAGCCTGTAGCGATGCAGCGCTGGCTGTTGCCGGTTGGTTGTGCGGCAGTATGCCGGTCGCGTCTTCGTCGAGTCGGGACAATCGCAGTCAGCGACAATTTGATTAAATTCTCGTCTTGCGCTGCGCCTAGCCTGCTTCATATGATGGCCACGCACGTCTTCATTTCCGACCTTTTCAGTTTTGACGTCGGAGCCAGCCGTCTTCAAGCCGAACAAACCGCATTCGTTTGTTCGTTAACTGCGCATCGATGGACCCATGCATGGACCGACAAACAAAATGCGTCAATGTCAAACCTTGGCTACATTCAGATGTCACTTAAAGACCCACTACTTTCAGTCAGCCTTTTCTGCCACCTAGCGTCCATCATCCTATGCGCCCTGATTCTTTCTGAGACTTTGG
>Ga0056128_1003416_pt1 | contig 19460 bp, 10 predicted proteins | sample WorMetLIZISLAND2_FD_71113 | JGI IMG/M metagenome (GOLD analysis project Ga0056128, IMG submission 71113) | Marine gutless worms symbiont microbial communities from Max Planck institute for Marine Microbiology, Germany - Olavius geniculatus... ... | reverse complement strand
TGCCCCTGGACCCCGCTGGGGGCTCCGCCCCCAGACCCCCGTTATAGGCTCGCGCTCCGCGCGCTCGCCATGGCCCCCCCTTTGCCAAATCCTAAATACGCCACTGTCAGTTGATCGTCGAATTTAAGCAGGGTATAGCGTTGCAGTAGCCTAACTGCGCGGGGCACCGGTTGAGAAAAGCAGACATTTTGTAATGCCAGTGGCGTAGCTAGGATCTAGTTGTAGTGGGGGCACTCAAAGGGTGAGGCATGGGGAGGGGTGTCCCCACGCCACGGGGAAAGGGTCTGGGAAGGGGGTAGTAAATTTTCGGATTTTTGGTGTGAAAATGACAATGACGTATTTTGGTGCATTTTGGCACTACTTTTAGTAACTGAGTAGGCTCCTAGGGGGCACGTGCCCCCAGTGCCCCCCATGGCAACGCCAGTGCGACGTTTTTGCGTGACGTCACAACTTATTTCATCGTGTCATCGTTACGTCCCAACTACCAAAGAATATTTAGTCAATAGCTTAATTTTGTTAAAACTATAGAGCTGTCGAGTTAACGCGTTAACTTAACGCGTTAACACATTGAAAAATTAACGCACATAGATAAATTTACTAATTCTGTGAAACAGAAGTTCCAGTATAGTCCATTAAACTGTGGTTATTTAACGATCGAATAATATTCGAGTAATTAAAAATTGTTTTGTTTGCTTTCCATCACTAATGTCACGGTTTTGCGATACAGTCACGAGTTCGTCGTTCGTCATTCCAGTCACGTTTTCGCTGTAGGCCTAATCCGCATAACATCAGCAAAACAACGGTGCTTTAACTAACGCGTTAACGCATGCGTTAAAATGTTAACGCCTCGACAGAACTATAGTTAAAACATTTTGAATTACCCTAGTATTCTTTCAGTATAACGACTTAACGAGTATGCCTATAAGTTTTTTTTAAAGAGCACTAATGAAAAGTATCTGTCAGCAGCATGCACCCAGCTTGCTTTTTGGAGCGCGTGTTCAGAAGACACGGTCAGGGACTTCTGTTTTATACTTGGTGGACGCGGCTTGCGCCCAGTAAAAATAAGGTAAGGGAAGTTTTGTTAAAGGTGCACGTATAGATCCACGCTACAATTTGGTAAGTTGTTTCAAGGAAAATTTTGATATAAAATTTTAATTTCTATCATCAGAAGCGCTGTTTTAGCTCGAAATGCACCTCCAACCGTTTGGCTACCGCGAGCTCCGCCCAGATCCGCTGAAGAAGCTTAGCCTACAGACCGCCTAGCTGAATTAAGCGTGTGACTCTGGGCATGAGAAAGAAAACGAGAGAAGGAAAAAAGTTTTTCAGGGTACAGGAACGGAAAGAAAACAAGAAAACGAAAAAGTAAATAAGAGGAAACAAACGGAGAGAGGAAAAAATAGTAAAAGAGGGGGGGGTAGTGTCAGGGACGTCAAGAGGCACAGCCGGGTCCCGGAAAACATTCTCGAGGGACTTGTCTGAGGCGAAATTTTTTGAATTTTGTTTTTTAAAATGGCGCATTCCATAGTATACGGTACATAGGCCTACTTTATATTTATGAGCCACGCGGGACCCCCAAACGTCGCGGGGCCAGGGAAAAACTTTTTCCCTCCGCCTTCTCGACGGGCCTGGGTAGAGGATAAAGAAAAGAAATAAAAGAAAAAGGGAGCAAAGAATGTGTAAGAGTGGGAACTAAAGCCCAATTTCTATTCTAGTTTTGACTGGATAGAAGTTACCACTCGACAAAAAAGTCTTGAGAATTTGGTGGTGACGGGAAGGATAGAGCGGAAGAGAGCAAGGGGACATCGGAGACTGAAGTAAAATAAGTATAGGTTAGCCTATCTGGATAGCATTTGATAGGGGCCTATAGTCTATTTTTAAAACTGAGTTGAGGGTGCATTATCGTGTAGGAATACATTGGCATGTAGTAACAGCGTCGTGGGCGCTGACAAATACGGAAGTCGCCTGCTACTGCCTCGCGTTTTCCATGAGTTGACGAAATGTCCCGCCGACAACAACTCGCAAAACTCTACAGCAAGCGACTTCCGGCCAGTTCTCTGTTGGTGTAGGCCTGCCTAGTGCCTAGTACTGTGTGCCTGAGATCAAAAGGTCGTAGGTCAAAGGTCAGTGACTCACTGAGTGATTCTGCGTCAGAGGTATAAAGGGCCTACGTGCCTTTGGGTGTAAATATAGGCTACGCATGTCGGAAAACGGTCGCTCAGCTCATTTCCGTCGAGCTTTAATCTCATTCGCCAGAGGTCGCTACTGGCGCGCACATTCACCGTGCGGCGGCGATGTGGACTGGATACTGCCGGCTGCGGAGACCGGCCGGAAGGCAGTGCGGGAGGGCACCACTGAGGGGCTATGGGTGCCCGTATATAGGCGGGTCCACCACAGCGTGGGGCCTTGTTTTTCCCCCCGCTCCTTCCCGTTCTCCTCGGCGCTGCCCGGCAACCTGGCGCCAGTATGTACGCGCCATCAGCAGCAGTCAGCCCTGCAGCCATGGGCGGGCATGCAAGGCAAGTTCGGAGAATTTCACGGCGGCTGCGGATTTGCAGGCCATTGTTGTTGTTGTTGACGCTAGAATCTATTCTAGCGGCAAGAGATGAGTCGATCTGCTGGAAAGCGGTGTTTGTAAACAGCACACGGGAGTCTTCGTCACGCTGCGTTCGACGAAACGACACGATGGCGACGAAACATCCGGCTGAACGATTGAACGGAGATGATTATCATCGGCTTAGCGTTTATCACATGCACTAGCCGCATGCATACAGAACGCAGTCAACTGTTCGACATGCCGACGACTTAATGTGTACAGCTACTGCAGTGTGTACACATAGTCTCTGGTGCATCGCATAGCGTTGGTCTCGTCTTTCTTTTGTATGCTATCAGCAACAGCGTACGTGCGAATAGCCAACAGGTTGGAATGGACTTGTTTTTTTTGTTTTCGACAAATGCAATAGAGGTAGGCCTACTTTTTTTCCTAAAAAGCTATAACACTAAGCCTGCAATGAAAAGTGAAAGAGTAAAAATTCAGAGTTTAGTTTATTTCATGTCTATAGGTTGATTTTGGATTTTTCTATATGGTGCTGCTGAGGTGAAGCTTGCAGTAAGGCCTGGTAACTGACAGTCTACTGGATGGCTGTTTTGGAAACAGTGCAAGGACGGATGCAGTAAAGTTTGTGACGAGAGAAAGAATATCTCGAAAAATAGGCGCGTATGTCGAAAACGAAGCCAAAAGGCCTACTTTGTTAAACGCGGTGACTATTTATCCGGCTGCCGCGGATAGATATCCACTGCCTTTATTAAAGCTGAGCATGTGCATGGTTATTGTTGACAGAATCCCCGCAAGGGTTGCACTATGCACACTGTCTATGTATACAATATACATGTAAAATTTTCCATGCACATGCACATATCCGAAAGCCGAACACTGCGGCCATGCATGTTCAACTTTTGGATAATGTAGAAAGAAGTCGATCTTTGACTCCGGATAAAGGCGACATATCGCTGATACAAGCAACGTGTAAAACGTTTTGTTTTCAGTGGCGTAGACAAGGGGGGAGTCAGGAGCCCAGGTCCCTTAATTCTGCAGACAAGACATATAGTCACACGTTCAAACTGCACTAAATTTGCCCATTTGGTCAGTTGATTTGAAAATGATTCAAATTGTTGCCACCAGTGGCCGGATCTCATATTTTAAAGCTTTAATTCACCAAATTCGATTTCGGCTGGGGCTTTGATCCAGACCACGCTGGGGAGGAAAAAGGAGGGAAGGAGAGGGGAAGGAAGACGAGGCTTCCAATTCGCATTTCTAGCAACGCCAAAGTCTGTTCTAGTGTCCACGGTGCTGCGACTTGTAGATTTTTATGTATAGAATGTCTGTACATGTAAACAGTGTGTACAGGCCATTATAATAATGAACGAGGCTGCAGTGGACATAAATCCGTGTATCCTTTGTTCGATCGAATGATGGCCACCATGCAGCATGTCTCTTCTATATCAGTATTCGTTGTTTTTTATTGTCTGCCATTCCGCGGCTGCGTGCATGCGTGCTGGTGGTCGGTATACGTATATGAGTTCGTTCAGTGCAGACAGATTATGTTCCATGCAGTAGCGATCGAAGGCAGACAAACTGGCTGTTAATATCTGTCAGTTTCAGACTCCGATCTACTTTCACCCCGCGCCCTGTCTGCTGCTGTAACCTGTAAGTTAATCCAGTGCACTTCATCTTAACTGTTTCCGACGGCCTTGCGTGTGATGTGCATTTATCGGACGCGTGCGATTAACTTGATTATTGGCGCCACATTCTGAAACTAGATTCTTCTGCATATAGTCTTAGGCCCTACACAGCGCTGTTAACCACAAATTACCAGAGCATCGTTTATGAAAATCTTTATTACGTACACTATCACTGGTAAATAGAAAATAAAAAAGATACACAATATACAAGATACATTATAGAAGCAGTCTTTATGCATGCTTCACTTATAGCTATAAAAATCTTAATACAATGAATCTCAGACGCAGCACATGTCGTACAACGGTGTCCAAGAATTTGGACCCGAATCTTTTCGATATTTGGACTCTCGGTAGCACATTATCAAAATGCTAGATTTAGTTTGTATTGATTGAAGTATATTTGTGCGCAGTGATGGAAAATGAAAAAAATGTACGCTACTAGGATAACTTGTTATTTGCAGCGTGCAGTAAGTAGACATGCATGTCTATGAATAGGCCTACATAAAATTGTAGTGTATTTCTAGTTTTTTTATCTGAATATCGGTATACAATATAATTTTCTGTGGCCTTATTCTGTTAATAAACAACATAAATTGTCATGCGTGATTAATTTTTAAGCATATAAATTATAGCCTAAATTGTACATTTTTCATTTTGCTGTAGCCCTATAACTGTTTTAGAATAATTATGTTTCTCGACTACCGGGGGTAGTAGCTTGCAATATTTGATTAGCAGTTTGGCTTTCAGTTGCATGCAGCACATGTAATTACATTTTGTATAATAATTTCGTAGGTTAATAACCTGATAAGTTTATTGCCATGTAATGCCGTGACAATATAGTTTATATGTTTATTGTTCATTGTCTTGATTTGTTTTTACGGCTATGACAAATGTGCTTGTAATTTATCTTGCATTTATAAGGCCTACATGTTCGGTAACGTTTTACTGCACAGACCGCAGTGTACAAGGCAATAATACTATAGTTTCAATAAATTTTCAGCAATCTACAATTTAAAGTTACTTCTCGGTGTAGACAAGTCTATGCACAAAAAATGATTTTATACGGATTCTAATACAACTAATCTTGTTTCCTGATTTTTTTCTGATATACACGCAGTGTTAAATATAATATCGAGTGTTGTGTTCTGTAGATGAACGTAATGTCTTTGGTAACCGTTGTAGCACATCAACGGTTACGGCTGAAGCGGTTGTATACACTGAACGGCAAACTGCACTGGGTGGATATGCCAGAGAGGGTCACCTTTAAACTCGGTCTCATGACGTACCGTTGCTTGCATGAACAAGCACCTCGGTACCTCGCCGAGCACATCACCCCAACCATCGAAGTCGCATCTCGACATCGGCTATGTTCACCGGCAACGGACACCGGCTCATTGTACCTCGCTGTCGACTCAACACGTACGGCCGTCGGGCTTTTCCGGTTGCTGGTCCGACAGTCTAAATCTCACTGCCAGATGAACTCAGATATCACCGGCGTGTGATGTTGACAGCTTCAAACATTTCTTTAAAACAATCTTGTTTAGCTTCTACTATAGGCTAGTGTGACTAGCGCATTGGATGTTAATTTTAATGCTATGCGCTATATAAATTTACGTTTTACTTATTTACTTAACTTACTTAGATCTATTTACTGCAGCCTGGCCTATAGATCTATAAATCAGCATCAGCGTAAGGCTTGCAGTTGAGCCTATGGTATAACCGTAAAGTCAACGCACACATAGGCCTACATATAAAACACGTCGCACGCAATTTTCGTCACGTCACGACGCCGCCTGAACGCGGATTCAGCTGTGAAGAGCTGGTTAGAATAAACGGCTAGCTCGGTGAAGTGAATGAATGGTCGTAAAATGCGATTACCCTGTTGTACCGAGCAAGTGTTGACATGTTGAACAGCACGGCTCGGTCAACGCGGTACGTGCATTCAACGACAAAACGACACTGCAACACTGACCTTCAATCAGCGCCCTGTATATATATATATATATATACTATATGTACAGGCAGTGATATTTGACTTCCACAAATCATTTGACTTTATATACATCTTTATTCACCATGAAAGGTAGCAAATAAATACAAAATAAAGGAAAAAAACTTAACTAATTACAGTTCATACTTTGACTTTGACTTTGACTTCTCGAAGAGAAGAAAAATTTGCAACATTTGTAGATATGCAATATTAATGTTAGTGTTAGTTTTTTTTCAGCATCAAGTTTATATTGTATATAATATTGTAGTTAAATGAAACGTTATAGTGTTATTTTTGTGTAACTTATAATAATGTGCATCTAATTTTTACACCTTGTATTTTTAGTTTATCAAGTCACTAATATTTATTTTTAAAATTTTTAGTAAAATTAAATTACATAAAATTTTGCATGTGACATGTTACACCAATAGAATAGCAACCTCTAAAAACTTCTGTATCAGCAATGGCATAACGAAATTGAGCCAAACTTTCGCCCTTATTATGTCGGAGTCTTCGCACATCCGGTAAATTCCATTATGATATCTCATCTCATGCTTTTATACATAGATACAATGGTTTAAATCTTAAAGTTCACTTTTTAAGTGAGCATGCACCGTCGCGCTTTAAATATTTAGCTTAGACGTTTCTGCAATGTGCTCAAGCCTTGCACATTTGTTTGGATAACCTGCACTTGTCGCTTTAACCCCGAGTTTTAGCAGGCGAATAGTTTAAGTTTTTTCTTTAGGCTATAAAATCAGTTTAGAACATTGCAAAAACATTAAACGAAGACAGCAAAATTGTCCCAAATTTTAATTATACCACGACGATAAAGTGACGTTGCGGAAATGCCGCATGAAACGTGTAAAGTATCAGCGCGGCCATTCTAAATCAAAATTGCGCGTATAGTTTGACTACTTGTTTAAAGTGACATTAAAAGCATCTTAATTTTAAGCAGTTATAATTCTTTGAATCAGACAAATTGTAATTAAATTTGCTGGAATGTAGCTCGAGTACTTTTCTGCAAGCGTAGAAATTTGGTAAATAAATCTATACTGCTCAAAATACATTACATTTTTAGCTGGGCGGAGGTGTTTTTATTAACCGTCTTTGAACGTGTTCTAGTTTCATGACTACAAATTTTTCTTATAAATTAGCCATAGACATTTTGTATAAAAGTTGCATTGTATAAAATGATTGTGGCACTTTCTATACACATTTTTGAAAACTCTTGTTCTCAATTCGTCAGTCGTTAATTAACTAAGCATATCTTATTGCAGGCATAGTTTATTTTTTTGCAATCGGGATTATAAATTTAAATAATCCATTTCCCTTAATTTTCGTAGAAAAAAGCGTCGTCTTAGACTACATAGAAAAACTTTGCATCGCAGCCTGGGCTTTAAGTACGTATAGCCTTACGTATAGGCCCTATAATGTCACTGAAGCGATTTAATAGAGCAGCTAATGCTGACCACATCATTGCAATGCTTTCAAAATTACACCATAAAACATTTTAGTAAAAGTCACAAAAATTTAATATAATTTATACGTTAAAATTTTAAAGAAGTTAAATGTCTTACAAATAACAAGTACTTAATTATACTCAGTGTACGTAGGCTACTCGAGATATACGAGATCGCTGTTCTAAGTCGCACGATTGTAGTTTGACGATGATTTTACATTTTGACAACACAAATTTTATCCCCATTAAACTGGCGTCTGATCCATTAAAATTAAAAAGTAATTTTTTAAGCTAAAACAAACAATATTAGTTGTTTTATTTGCAAACAAAATTAATAGCTCAAGTCTCAGAGATGTATCATCATCATCATCACGTTGCAAATATAGTTTATGTTAAGGAATAGAAAATTACTAGCGCAAATTTACGAGTTATGCGTGTTCATTTGCGTTAGATGCGAAATATATAGCAGTTTAAATGTCTTCATGTCTTAAATTCTTGGACTTGTCGAGGTTAGATAATAAAATCTGTTCGGCTTTATGAGAGATAACATAACAGTGACAATAGATTATGCATGTATGTCGACGTTCCTTGACTTACGCATATTCTACGTATACTAAAGTAACGTGATCATGTTGCCTGTATATTTATTTTTTCTTCGTACGTTTTTTTGTTATTTGAAATTAATTGTAAACAAAAATTAGCCATATCTTTCGTCGATAAGACTTTGCAAGAAATTAGGATAAAAATGCTAAATAACATACGTAATGCCAAGAAATTGAAGCTAATAAAATATAAAAAGCTAAATGAAGCAAATTATTACAAAAGCTAAACAGATTTGTGGCTGTAGGCCTACCTGTATATCAAAATGCACGAGTACAATAGACTAGACCTATAAACTGAGATAAATTTGGCATAGCATTTTTACATTTTTGTATAATAAAACTCTGGAGCCTGATCATACTTGGAAACTCCCGATTTGCGATCTTGTTGCAGATTTTATTTTTACAGTTAGTTATTCACAATCAGATATCCATGCTATCACAAACAGTTTTTATACGACAACCAATGTGGATTAACATCAACATTTTTAAAAAGTTGATAGCCGTATATTCAACCTTATATACCACAAATTATAATACAAGAACATGAATAAAACTTAACTATACTTAACTAATAATGTTATGTGCATAATTTAGCGGGTAAGGCAAAAAATGAACGTTAATTCCTAAAGTTTTTTGCCATTTTTTGATCAAACGCAAAATTTTACACTTTCTCACAAGCAACATTTAATATTTTTACTGTTGCAATGTTGCGAATTTTTGTGAGGCAACGTTGTGATTTTGCACATTCAAGAACTTAGTAGGCTTACTGTAATAAGTAAAGCGTACCGAAAATAACTGAGGGTCAATTTTGTTGAAATGACGTCAAAGTGACGAAAACTTTATAAAACAATATTCGAACAGCTTTAACTTTTACTGTAGGCGGTAACTATTTATCCGGCAGCCGTGCAAATAATGTGTAAGCTATTCCGCCGGCTGCCGGATAAATATTTTGTGGCTTAAATTTATTGTTATATTTGTTAACATTTTTTACCTAAAGCGAAATTTGTCACTAATAAGGTGTTTTACACGATCCAGCAAACGTCCAGCATTAGCACGTGTATTTTGAATACATCTGCTGGAAGTTTGCTGGACGTTTGCTGGATCGTGTAAACACCCCATAACACAAACGCGTGATATATGGGACAACTTGCAAATAACGAGGATGATTGAACTTCACTAAGATATTAAATGCATGCGTGAAGGCTACTGGTGGACCTACGGAATGCTTACAATAATTGGCAAACTGTTTATTATGTTGTTCGAATGACAATTTTTTCTGCAGCTCAAACATGGTAAGCTTTTCGTTCTGCACTGTATGCATTATACCCCGTTTACACGATGAAGCAAACGTCGAGGAAACGTCAAGCAAACATCAAGCAATCAAAGCAAACGTCGTGCGCGTGTATTTTGAATACATTTTCTTGATGATTGCTTGATGTTTGCTTGATCGTGTAAACTGGGTATTATGTTGCACGTGAATGCGAGAAATAACGATGTCCTCGCAGAAAAAATCGTTAACTTTGTCGTAGTTGCAAATAATAAAATGCTTTTTGGCAGCTTTTCCGTAATTATAAATAGGTCACAAATGTGTAAAATTTTGCTTTAAAATTTCCAGAAATTGATGAGAAAAAAATAAAAAATGAATTTTGCCCATATAATACTCAGAACTGCATGCAGTTCGCCCATGCAAGCACTTTTGCGTTTAACTAATGTTCTCCTGGATATAGAATTTATATATCAAGTTTTTTTCGTCTACATACTTGCTCTCACGCTTTTACTAAAGTTGATATCATACACCAAGACAAAGTGGGCTATTTCTGTTTTTTGTGACAATATACAAAATTAAGCTAATGAAAATCTTTATTCACCATCACTGGTAGCACAACAAAATAATTTAAGAAAAACAATAAAAATAAACGTATACAACAATACGACAAAGTCAGTCACATGGCCAAACGTTATGCTAATTTTTTTTAAATATAGGCTAACAGCTGACAATGCTTATCTAAAAGACCCCAGATAATTATCCGACATACAGCCGGATGAATAGCTTAGCAACCACTTACCTGGTTGTTGGATAAATAGCCGTAGTTATAATAGCCAAATTATTCATCCGGCACCAGCAGCCGTCTTCGACGGCCTTGGCTGCAGATATACGAGCACTTATGGTTACTGGTGTCCGTACAGTCGTACTGGCTGACATTTGACCAGTTAAAGTGATTGTAAAGGGCCGTCGATTGCGACAGAGTCATAGTGAATTTGGTGACTTTATTTAGGTGTCGACGTATCTTTACATAATTCGTAAACATATTTTTAAATTCGCACAGTAAGAATTTATAGCAGTTTCCTAATTTGTTAGCATTTTACGCATTTCAGTAACTAGCAATAATCGTATAATTGACCTTAATCTCAAACCTTAAATGATACCAAATTAAACTTATTCAGAGATGACGATACAGCGACACCCAAATACAAGAAATCTAAGCTTATTCATTTCACTCTTATGCAGCTAAAGCCGCAAAAATCACTAAAAACTTTCACTTTTGTGTTTAAGGTTATTTAAGGTCATCAATATCAATATTCCTAAGAAGGTCGTTGCCAATGTCACATGTCTGTGCTTATCTGTAACCATTTTACGCTAGACAAATCAATATCGGTAATAGAACGTCTTTTAAGGGGTGCCCCTTTTTCGCCTCCTCGTTCGCGGGGACCCTTTACCCAGCAGCATAAAATTTTGTCACGAAATACAAAAAGACTCTAAGCTATCATACAGTAAAAAACCGAAGTCCCCATCTTACTCCTGTGTTTCAATCGGTACCGGGACGTAACAGACATCAAGACAGAATTACTGTATCTAATACGCTATATAGCTAGAGCTATGCTAGCTCATAAATATAATAATATCTTGTTAACGAGTGTCGAGTATCGGCAATGTTTTTATTTGCACTGAAGGCAGCCAGGGAATCTCTCTTCCTTCGTCTGAACAATTCGACAACGTCAGGAAAACCAAAATAGCTTAGACATTCGATAACAAGATCCCTAAAGTTCGTTATAAAAAAATTATACAGACTCTTGTAACTGAAAACTATTGGCCCGCCCAGTTAAAGCTCGCGCCCGTGAATTTTGAGACATAATAAAGTTCGCAGTTTTATTTGGATGTCGCTTTATCGTAATATAAATTGGGGTTATGTTTAGGGTTAGGGTTAGACTTAAGCTCATAAAATATGGTGAAATTTGACGCCATTGTTGGCGATAGTTATTGTGTGTAAAATAGCTAGCAAGCTATTGTTACGCCAACAATGGCGTCAACTATCACTAACAGGCTTATTCCTTTTGAGCCTAAGCATGAGCTTATTCTTAACGCCTTAACTCTAACGCTAAAATACTCCCAATCCAATTTATGCGACAGTACAGCCACGACCAAATACTAAAACTGCTGACTTTATTATGTCTCAGAATTCACTAACCGATTTCGTAAAATTCCTTGACCGGATAAATAATCAACCTAAAGTCCCGGATAAATAACCCACAAGCTACTGTAGGCTATTTATTTAGCAGCCGTACACATAATCGGTAGACCATTTGTACGGCTGCCGGATAAATAGTGACTGCGTAGATCTTAATCAAAGCATTGATAAATGGCATGCTATATTACCGGTATACATATCTGCATTAAAATTATGCACAAAATAGTCATTCGGCCGCCGTATCAATAATTTAGCAGCTATTCGTACAGTGATCGAATAAATATTAGGTCTTACCGGGCCGGCTATTTATCCGGCGGCTGTCTTGGACGGCCTTAGCCGGTACCTAGGCCTATCCGAGCATCCAAGAATGCTCGTAGATACCTAAGTCCGTGTCTCTGCGGCGGTATCTGCAGAGACACGGCCGTAGCCAGGCAACTGACGACCTCAACCCTAGCAAGTAGAAAAATCACAGATCGCCAGTCGGCAAATTACTGCTTGCCTGCAGCAGCCTCGAATTTATAACCAATAGGCCTATTACAGGCTTATATTTTGGTGTGCATTATCGTCACGCAAATCTTTGAAATACGCTAACCCTAACCCTAAACCTTAACCCTAACCTTAATCCTAACACTGAACCCTAAACATTAATATTAACGCTAATTGTAGTGACTATGCGTTACACTAATGACAGCGACCGACACTGGTGCTGCCGCCTAGCGATTTTAATTGAATCGTAAGCCTCCAATTGAATGATTCAGCAGCCTATCGGAGCTTCATTTGCGTTTGACCCGATAAATAACCTAAAGGTTGTTTGTACGACAGCCGGATAAATAGTCGCCGCGTAAAAATTATTAGCACCAATAATATCATCTGCTTTTGGTCACAAACGTCAGAGTTATGTCAAAAACTAAATATAATTTAACTTTCGTATAAAAGTTAGTAAAAATTGTTTCAGAAAATAATTTTTTTATAATGTACGCCTATTATAGTAATTTTAGTGATTTTAGAATATTCGTGTATCACGTGATCAATGGCGTAGTCAAAAATGTGAATTGGGGTCTCGCCTTCTTTCCCACTTCATTTTCTTTCCGCTTTCGTTTCCCTTCTAGCTCTTTTTCCCTCTGAGGGAGCGCTCTATGCTCCCCAGCAGGGGTTTGAGGCGGAGCCCCAACCAAAATCGAATTTAATGCATTGTATATAGCTATAAAATATGACATCTAACGGCCACCATTTTGATTATTTTGCTGAAAAGCAACTGATAAAATTAACATATTTAGTGCAGTTTAAACGTGAGCTGATGTCTTGTTTGAGAAATTTGGAAAGGGGCTGGTCCCCCTGAGTCCTTTTTGGCTACGCCACTGCACGTGGTATTGATATAGTGTAACGACTCAGTTTAAATATGGTTGATTTAATACCTACGCTATTGCTAATTGTCCACAAAATGTGTCAGAAAAAGAATTTCGAAAATCGATTAACATCGTCGAAGATATGGAGAATGACAAAGTGGGACATTTTTTGTAACACATTGTATATCGCGGCCCATATACAGGGTGGGCCAAAAAACCAGACCTGTTTGAGCGTTGATAACTCAGCGACGGTTAGTGATAAAAAACGTGTGATACGTCAAAAGTTTCAGAATGCTGTAAAGAATAAACGACAAATTTGCATAGTGAAGCATTTGAATATTTTTTGCCTAATTTGCATAAATATTCGTCACCCCCGAAATTCTGCCAAATTTCACTGTAACACATGGATTTAACATGGACATTTGAGCTATGATAACTTAGCGATGTTTATTGATGGAAAGGCGTGTAATACGCCGAAAGTTTTAAAATTGTGTACAGAAGTAGTGTACAACTTGCATGTCTCAGCATTTAAATATTCTTTGCCTGATTTACACAAATCTGTCCCACCCCTAAAATTATGCTAAATTGGCAATAACGCATAAATTTGAGTTGTTTTTCATTCAGCATACAATCAGGGCCGGATTTAGGGAGGGTCCGGGGGGCCCCGGGCTCCAGGCCTCCCACCAACAGGGGTCTCCCACCAAACCCCTCAATTTTTAAAACCCTGTAATTCGATAGCCAGTCCCTTTCTGAAATCCCAAATACGCCACTGGGCCCAGGCTTCCCACCAGGGGCCCCAGGCCTCTCACCAGCTAAATCCGGCCCTGCCTACAGTGAAATATCAACAATTATTAACACATACGTTGAGTTTAAAAATGAAATTCGACATAGGCAGTTGCCCAGCTTTTGCATTCATAACCGCCATCAGTTTTTTAGGCAGCTGATCGATCGCTGAAGTCAATGTGTTCAGGATCAGCTGAGCCCAGCATTCAATTAGCACACGTTTTAGCTGGTCAGTTGCTAAAATTTTGTGACCATGCTATTTGCTGGAATGCCCCATACTGAATAATTTACAGAATTTAAATCTGGACTTTTTCGCAGTGAGTTTTTGAGTTCAATAAACTCGGGGACATCGGAGTGCAGGCAAATGCCAAATTTCAGGTGTAATAAAGATTTAGGCAAATTAGGCAAAGTAATAATTAATAAAGATTTAGGCAAATTAGGCAAAGAATATTGAAATGATTTGCTATGCAAGTTCGGCCCTTTTTGTTTACAACACATCGTCTACTGGCATTGTAAACGAATGTCGTGTCATGTTTAATATCCAATTTGTATCTAGCTTAATTGTGTGTCGTAGACAGAAATTTTTAACAAAATTCATGGACATTGATAACTCTGTATGTAGTTCAGTTTTAGGCTGCGCGAGACGTGATCTGAATGATTTGATATGATTAATATGACTGTTTATATTTAGCCTAATTTCCGTTTTTTGCTTGTTGTCTGTTTCTGTTTTTTTCTTTGCTGTCATTGAATGATAAATAAAGTTGTATATACCAAAGAGCTCAACTACCCCGCGCTCACATGATACTCCGTATAGCCTACTGTGAGGTTCACTAAAAGATTTCACAGTTGCCACAGGTAACCACTCAGCAGGCGCCCAACCTATTAGCAGACCAGCCACATGAGCAGTGCAGCCACACCACAGCCGCCTTGCTCCAGAGCCGTACGGGGCAAAGGAGAACCTACGCGGCGTTTTCAAGCCTGACAGGAAAATCGTAGTCCCAAACTGCAATGAGTTCAGCAAGGACGTCCAGAACCACACCGGGTTAGGTTAGAGTTTGCATACACACAGCGCTCCCACACACTGGACTAAAGGTGTGGGCCCCCGAAAAAAAGGAAGACAAAACGCAAAGGAAAAAGGAAAAGAAAAATCCGAGGGAAAGAAAAAATAATGAATAAAAAAAGAAATAAAGGATAAGAAAGGAAAGTGCGAAGTAAAATCATCATCGCGGGCAAGCCCCAGACCGGAGCGTAGCCGTCTCCACGAGCTGCCTCCACCGTCCTCGGTCTTCTGCAAGTCGCCATGCTGAATTCAAGCCATGGTTGAGAGGCAGGTCAGCTTCCATGGTCCGGATCCAGGTGTGACGTGGGCGACCTGGGCGGCGTTTCCAGTACTTGGGAGCCCTCGACTCGACGTACATACGTATCCTGCGAGTCGCTCATCTTATAGCTACATGCCCAAAGAAGCAATGACGTTTTATCTGAATGAGCGAAAGCAGTTGCGGTAAAGAGCTGGCTCGGAGTCGTACATCAGCATTCGTAACACGATTCGTGTACGGATTCCGAATACGTCGGAGACAGACTTTGTTAAAGGCAGTGATTGTGATTCTATCTTCCAAGGCTCGCATCGAGGCCCATGTTTTAGAATCATAGAGGAAGATCGGTTGAATGATAGCTGAATATTAGTAGAGATAGAAATGCTAGAACGCCATATTTCTTTATTTAGCCAGTTACAGCAAAATTTGGCCTAACCGATTCTGCAACGAACATCCGGTTCTGAACTACGAGTGGCATGGATTTCTGAACCGAGGTATATAGACGAAGAATTCCTCGATTTTCACTAAATTGTCTAAAACTGAGACTGATGTGGGTAAAGTAGCTGCATTTATAGTAGATTGGATCTTCTTCGTCTTCTGCCAGTTAACTTCCAGACCTAGAGGGTGGGCTTCACCTTTCAGCACCTCCAGCGCAAGCAGAAGAACCTCAAGCATTCCACCGAGGAGGGCGACGTCGTTGGCATAATCGAGATCGGTGACGGTCTCATTGCCTAACGATGCCCGTATAGAAACCCTCTGTGAGACGTGCGTTAAACGACCCAATCTATCGGGAAAAAAGAAATAGTGATGAAGCAACTGTACAGTCTTGCATAACACCACAGCTAAACTGAAACCAGTCTGAAGATTTTGTGTCTGTGTAGAGATCTTTGAACATGTCAACCAACTTCAGTGGTAGGCGGCCTATGCCAAGACTTCTCAGCAACTACAGTCAGAGCGCGTTGCTGTCTACTGAGTTAAAGGCAACACGTAGGTGGACGTTACAGGCAATCCACAATGGTCGGCAAAGTAAAATAAGATGGGGAAAAAGAGAAAAAGGAAGCTTGAGCCCGATTTTGATTCCAGATTTGGAGGATAAAAGCACGATTGCTCTTAAAAACTGTAGTGAATTGGGTGGTCATGTTAAACACTGTGTTTAAACGTTCAACAAAACCACCTTTATGCACTGCATTGATTGAGGCGTTTTACAAACTGTCCGATAACTCGATACACATAAAACATTCAATGTGTTTCACGTTTTGCGGCAATCTATATGCAGGGTGGTCGAAAAAAACGGCACAAAGTTTATGGCACCATACATCACAGTCATGCGGTTTTCAGCAAAATGTTCTGAAATTTTTTTTTACATGACCAAAGTCAGTGTTTAAATACAGCAATTAAATATTTATTGTTTTTGCCTCTGGCAAGTGAACTATTGAAAAACAGTATTACCTCAAATGTACCTTGGTCCATAAAACATGCCACTGTTATTTTTGCAATAGCTCCGTGAAACATTGGCCGATTTCAATAATTTTTGGCATGCGACATTAGCAAAAAACCGGACGCAAAGGTCTGTAGTTTTGGCCACCTCACCTTAACATTATCGCTACACTACCGTGTGAAATGCAGAAGTCGCAGTTTGGCCATTGACAACAATTTGAATTTCTGCCGGGTAACGTATGCGTCGGCTCAGAAATTATATTAACTGAATAGCGACAAACGCAATTGGCAATTATTATTACTCAAAAAGTCACACGTGTCACATCACATTATCTTCATTTCAGCATGTGCTTAAAATGTCCTCCTGCAGCACAAACGCAAGCGGGTGACGTTGACACCATTTGCCAACAGCGCATTCAGTAACGGCATGACTCAATCGGCCCACTCGCTGTTGATGCATTTCAGTTTGTCAATTTACAATTTTAAAACAAAGACGAAGCAACAGACTTTCAATTATTTTGCGATTTCAGTAATTTTCTGAGCTGATGCATGCACTACCCAGTGTGAATGCATTGTTGTCATTGGTCAAACTCTGACTTCTGCATTTCACAAGATAGTGTAGCGACAGTCTTGAAGCGAGGTGGCCAAAACTACACACATTTGTGTCTAGTTTTTTTTCTAATGTCGCATGCCAAAAATTATTAAAATCGGCCAATATTTCACGGAGCTATTCGAAAAATAAAAGTGGCACTTTTTTATGGACCGCGGTGTCGAGGGTAATACTGTTTTTGCATAGTTTAATTACCAGCGGCAATAACAAAAAATATTTAACTGCTGGATTTAAATACTGACTTTAGTCACGTAAAAAATTTCTTTCGAAACATTTCGCTAAAAACCACATGACTCTATGACGTACGGTTGCAAAATTATGGTGTCATTAATTAACTTTGTGTCGTTTTTTGGACCACGCTGTATAGGTCACGTGAGGTGTCCTGCACGTCTGTGTATATGATACATACCGGGTGGCGCTAAAAAACGTCTTGAAATTTGCGTAAATATAACGGCGCGTAAACTTTATAAAAAATTTCCTTCTCACATTTATAGACCAATGTGTACTCTTACTCAGTTATAAATTTCAGTGACTTTACTAATGACACCACTGAATGCCGCTTAATGACGTAAGACAAGTTAAAAATCTAATTATGTAAAGACAACGTTACATCACACCGCATCGAAACAACTCAGAATTTTCTTCAACACAACACGCCAGATTTCATCAGCTCACAATAATGGACAGCGCATTCAACAGATTTGAATCCCGCTACATTATTCAGTTTCGGATACCTTGCAAGAACTTGTCTATGAAGGAAGGCATGAGCCGTTTGCGAACGTCAACAATCTTCAGAATGTTATCACAGACACATAGCATGACGTCGACATCAGACAGCCAGAATCAGAAAAGCCATATTGCAGTGGAAAAAGCGTTTAGCAGCAGTGGCAAAGGAAAATGGAGGACCTATATGCAGCACATTTTCTGCCAATTAGTTGACTGGTGATTCGGTCTACTGTGACGTTTTGGCGTAGCCTGCTTATTATATACAAGCGTTAACGCAAATGATAAGCCGCCTGCAAAAATTGCTTTATGGCGCGTGACGGTATTTTGTTTGTATTACGGCTAATACACAAGTGTTTTAGGCGAAAATTCTTACACATATTCGGCAGAGATGTTTGATCGTTACATATATGCTTTCGCACTGATTCATTTCGAGCACTCGGCTGAATAACGCATGCAAATGTTCGGAACGTTTTTTGCGCCACCCGGTATACATATGCAGCAAATGACGGGGAGAAGACTGATGGCTGTTGCAGCATGCAATGTTTTAATGAAAACTGCACTGCAGAAGTGTCTGTTTATTACAACTTTTGGTCATTTATGCTCTACAGTTTTGTCTGCAGCCCGCATGCATGAATATACACGGATCTCCGATGCACGCAGGACGCTATGTATCGGTATTACCGTTATATCTGACATGTTGCAGAGATCAGCGTTTGATTTCGAGTTTGGCTACAAAGTAAGGCAATAAGGTTGGTGGCTTGGCGTAGTTGGTAACGCGTTTCGACTAAAACGAAGTTACTCTACGCCGGGCCCGGTTAGTACTGCGATGGGTGACTGCCTGCGGGCAGGTAAACCATCTCGGTGCGAAGCCTGCCAGCTAGGTCGACTCATCCTTCTACTCTCCGTGGGACGGTAAAATGAGCAGTAAGTCATTTACATAGATTACGGAAAGTGGTGACCTTAGTACAGCTGACTGGGGCTGCCTAGCCGGCCACTGCGTTAGCCTGTGTTTGCAGGCTGCACGCGGTGGCCGTGCGGCTGGCGGCTGGCGGCTCGGGTTAGTGACGAAAAGCGCATTAGAGGCGTTGTACGCGAGATGCGCTATAAAATTGACACCTTTAACCTTAAACCTTTAATGGCAAAGGTAAATGTCAGATACTTGCGTACTTGGACAGGTAAACCATCTAGGTATATAACTAATATACCAAGGTCAACTCGGCTGTCCTCTCTCCGCGGTGGGTAAATCGAGTACCGTCCTGTCTGGCTATAGAGTTAATGCGTTTACCTGTTTCAGGTGGCAGGTAATATTACTGTGTGATCCCATATGGTAGGTGACGCTCCGTAGCTCTGCGATGGGTTTACCGTAAAGCAGTGGCGGCGATTTCTTCTAGACAGTGGGGGGACGACATGGCTAAAAGTGGCAATTGTTGGGGGGATGCTTGCATTTGCGTCCCCCCAACCAAAATTTTTTGGGGGGACGCGTCCCCC
>Ga0056128_1003413_pt1 | contig 19463 bp, 12 predicted proteins | sample WorMetLIZISLAND2_FD_71113 | JGI IMG/M metagenome (GOLD analysis project Ga0056128, IMG submission 71113) | Marine gutless worms symbiont microbial communities from Max Planck institute for Marine Microbiology, Germany - Olavius geniculatus... ... | reverse complement strand
GTCTGCAGGCTGCACACGGTGGCCGTGCGGCAGGCGGCTCTGGTTAGTGACGAAAGCGCATTAGAGGCGTGTTTGCGATGATGCGCTATACAAATTGACGACCTTTACCTTTTACCTTTAATGTCAACAAAGTGATTTTTTTAGCAATTTTTGGCTGCAAAAGAGTGAATTGCGATTAAATGGATGGAAATAGACCAAGATTATCTGTGAACAGGAACTGCCATAGGTTCTCGCGCGTCGCATGATCATTAGCTCAGATTTCTTGTTATTTACGTAATAGTTTTCGAAAATTTTGAATGACTGTTTAAGCATGATAATGAACAAGATGTGAGCAGAAAATCACTATAAATGCAACATTTATTATTTGTGTCATTTTTTTTGGTTGTTTGCAGGGAATTCTGATGTCTGGTCAGAAAGTAGTTGACATGGATGTGCCTGAGAATGGACTGTCTGAAGTTCTGCGACTTTTTATCAAGTCACGAAGTGGTCACGAAGAGGAGGTTGATTTGAGTGAAGGATATTTATTGTATTTATTTGGTTATTTATTTATTATAAATGTCGTACGTGAAGTACACAGATGAAAAAAACAATAAAAAAATTTTTAAAGGCAGCTGTGATAGCAGTGTTACTGTGTCGCAGCTTATATGCAAATGAATAACTGTATACTGTGAGTATTGTCACTATAATGTAGGGGCTACAAGTGCTCAAAATCTGGGGTTTCCCATTGACTTTGATAGTCGCCCTTACAACAGTGTTACGCACTACTGTGCTACACTGTGATGGTATGATAGTTGGGTGGAATGAACGAAATTAGATTTTATAAAAAAAATTTTCTTAACACACACACATACATATATATATATGTATATATATATATATATATATACATATATATATATATATTATTATGCGATCATGTTCAGATGTCTCGTTGGTTGCTGCTGACGCCGTTCTATGCGCTGAACCCGACGCAGAAAGCTGCAATATTAGCATTCATCTGCAATGAGTTGCTCTGCAATAAAGACGTCAATGCGTACGTTACTGTCTCTCTGTAGCAACCAGTTTTGTTATTTCTTTTAATGTGTATTTTATTTTAGGGTGTTTTATTTTACTTTTCAAATGTTGTGTTTTGGGGGTGTGGTGCAACTTTTGGTGTTAGTTTTATCGCAAATTTTTCAGAGAGTCTGCCACTACCATGGAAAAAATTTTGAAAATTCTTCAAGAATTGACAGAGTTATTAATATGTCTTGGTCTGCTACTTTTTGGGAAACAGTGTATATTTGCAGATATAAATGCACAAATCTCAATGTATGTTGTGTATTCAACGGTTGTATAAATTTATTTTGAATAAAAAGTGAACATGTTGTAAGCAGTAATGATTTGAAACGTGTTTGTAAATGTTTCAGTGATTGTATTGTGTGCAGAGAAATTGAGAAGAACATTGACACTGTCAACAATTTACGCAGAGACAAATATATCATTGAAGGAAAACTGAAAAAGTATGTAGAGAGAATGTTCAGTCTAGTGTTGGTAGTAGAATTAAGAGGCATATTTTGCGGTAGTTTTCATATTCTACTCATCATGTCTATAACGATACAGCTGAAAAAATGTAACACTCTGAGGGAATTTAAACCTATTATAACTTTACATCTTATGGTGTCATGTTAAAATATACTTATTACGTAGTAGTAAATTAAATTAAATCAAAGTAAAATGTGAATTTATATAGAGCATATCATTAAATTAACCTCTTATGTGCTCTTAGTGATAACAATAATGGTCCACCAAAGTTTTACTGTCTTTGACAAGTATCCGGGTCTCTAGTCATTCAAGCATTTGTGTTTACAACCCTCATGATTTTTACTTCCTGGAGCAAAATAATCATAATAATTTCAGTGTTAAAGAATATTAGAAGATATGTAGATAGTTTTATCATGATTCGTACAAATATACGGTTGTGTGGTTAGGCTTCGAATGTTGCAAGCGCAGCGCCAGCGGAAGAAGAGTGCAGCTCAGACGCTGGTGGCTTCAGCTCCCGCCAGCACAGCGCTGAGTGAGAACGGAACGACAGCGACACAGAATGGCAGTGTCAATGCTGAGACACATGCTGTACCAGACACTGACGCTGAGAGTGACACCGACATGCCGGCACGACAGCCTTCTGTAACGACCGCTTCACATGACTCTGACACTGAGGTACATTGCTTAACGACTCTTCACTTCTGTCGCACTCTGGTTATGTGATTTGCACACTGAACAGGAAGCTAAAATGTATACGAAAAGGGTCGACTTTGATTTTTTTTGATAGAAAGTTTTATCTTTTTGTCTTATTTTAGACTTACATAAATTCGAACATTGAAGAAAATTGTTACTAGCATAGGTCAACTCAGCCTGGCCATCCTTCCAGTAGGCATAATGAATACCAGCCAAAGCTGGGGTATAAACACCACGCTATGCACTAGCATAGAGTTATCTATGATCTCACAGTGTAAACTGGGGTGTCTTACATATTGTGGCTAAGGAAATGAAGATCAGCCTCGTCCTATGGGTTTAGCGACTCAGAAAGATTTTGCGTTTCTCTTCGCATGATTGGCTAAGTTTCTGGTTGTTTAATTGTGCTGTAGGAAGACAAAAAAGCATCTGTTGAAGACCTGCAAGCCAAGATCGACAAATTAGTCAAGGTACTTGCATGAGTCACTTGTACTGCAGACGTTGCAATAACGTTATACTAATGTATACACGATAGAAGTTATACTCAACTGCAGCTGCAGTTAATGGGCAATACTAGCTTAAGATTTCTAACACATAACTGAGATCTTTCTTTATATATAAAATGTATGCAAAAGTGTGGGTTTGGAACTAAGTAAGTAAGTTACGTATGTAGTTTTTGTGGTGCATTAACCTCAAGCATGCTTGGTGTGCTAGTAGAAAGAGAAGTAGAAATGTTTGAGATGGCACTTGAAGGCGGGCAGTGTGTGTGTGTGTTGGTTTTGTGATAGTTTGCAATCAGTGTTTGAACTGGATGGACCAGCATGTATGTAACATGGTAGAGTAATCCTGTAATTAGGTGCTGTGACAAGCTTTGTGATTGATCTTTTTCAAGTTCTATTTAGTTTCACTTTTTACTTACACAGCTTTGTAATTTTGGCTACAATACTGGAAGTCATAACTAAGCTAATAACTCTAGTAGTATGGTAGTCTGCTTATTGCAAACAGGTTACTAGTATTGCAGACAGCAAATGCAACTTTGATTTGAAATGATATTTCGCCTGCACTAATGGTTGTGATGGTCATGTTTGTTTCAGCAACAGAATCAGATGCGAGAGCGCGTGTTCACGCTGGCGCACAAGCTGAGCGCCATGACGTTTGGTCAGGATCGTTACCGGCGCAGATACTGGGTCCTGCCGAAGTGTGGCGGCATCTTTGTCGAGGGCTTGGAGTCCGGGGAGCCTGAGAGTGCTGATCTGCATGCTCCTGAGATCGACAGAAAAACGGAGGATAAATCCGTTGACAAGGAGCAGTGTTTTAAGCCAGTTGCTCCACCCAACACGGAAGATAACTCTGTCGCAGTGGAACAGACTGAAAACAGATGTACGCCAGCAAACGCTAATGGCACTGCTGAGCGTGAAGTCATAACAGATCTCACAGTTCAAGCTCCTGATGAGTCTAGTTTAGAACCATCTCTCAGCGATCACAAAGTGGATGTACCGAGCGACGATGACAAGACTGAGGGTTGTTCAGTCATAAAGCAAGAAAGTGAAACTGCCGCCGAGTCAAACGGCAGTAGATACAGCACGTTGAAGGCTGAATTAGTTTCACTTAACTGTCTGATAGGCGACGATGTAAAAGTCAACGGTGAAGTGAGTGCGACTGACTGTAAGAATGGCTTCGTTGATCTCAAGAATTGTATACGCTCTGACGCTGGCTCGGTAAAGGTTGAACCTTTGTCGACGTCGTTAGCTGCCGCAAATGTTTCCCATACGAAACCGGGTAGTTTATTAGGCGATGACAGTTGTTCTATGGACGTACAAGATGAGGTGCCAGGTGCGGCGGACACAGAGTTGATTTCTGTAGCTGAGTCGGCAACGAATGATTCAATACAGTTTAGTGTGTGCTGTAAGCCGGACGATGATCAGAAACCAAGGACGCCGTGCAAAGACGACGTTTCGCTCATACGGCAGCAGTCCGCAGTGCTTCACCTGGCGATGTCCAGTGCTGGACTGTCACAGAGTTATAGCGTAGCCTCGTCATCACAGCGCACCTCACAGGTTGCTACGCCGTCGTCGGAGGTGGGAGGCGCCGGGCCTCAGTTGGACCTCTCCACCGCCAGCACGCCCGTGAGTTTCATGCATCAGACTAGTCAGGTCTCAACCCCGGTCTGCCTGTCTGCGAGCTTTGCCGACGACCTCCAGATGTCTGTGGATGGAGAACTTCAGCCGGATTATCTTGCAGTTCCGCAGAACGTTCAACCAATCTCACTCGGTTATTTACGTACTTCGATTTGTGTCTTTTGCTGTATAAGAATGTTAACTAGATGAACAAAATCCACTGAGATAGAGAGCTCATCTAAATGCTATAATATTGTTTGAAGCTAAGATTCTGCAAAATGTAGGAGTTTTTTTCTGGAGTTACTCCAGGATAGGCTGGTCCCATAATTAAAATTTTGGAAATTGTTATACGAGGACTCATGCTTTTTACTTTTTTTAGGTCAGACACTTCTTTTGGCATTCAGCTAACAGTGTCAAAGCACTGAAGGAAGAATTTATTTTTAATGTGGTTATTTCCAAAAATATGGCTTTGTTGCATTTGTACCATTTACTGCATTACACTTTGTCATAACCGCATTTTGAAGAAGCGTTAGAAATGCTACATATTGTAGCTAATAAAGCAATTATCTGTGTTGTAAGATGACTTAGTAACTTGCACTGCAGCCAAACAGCGAGGTTGGTGGCGGATCACAAGCCCGGACATCGTCAAAGAGTTGCTCGGTTGTCTGACGATGCGAGGAATTCGCGAGAGAACTCTGCAGAAGAACCTCGAACGCTACTTGAACTATGCATGCCAGTTGTGCAACAAGTCAAAGAAAAGTGGTATGAAAGGCTGAAGTTTGTTTCTGTGGTTGGATCAGTGAAGCAAAAAGTTAAGACTGTTGCTTTCGTGTATCTGTTGACTGAGTAAGCCTAACAGTAACAGAAGGCAGTTTGGAGCACAGTTTTATTGTGTGTCATCACACTGCCTCTAACAGTTATTTTTTTGAGTTCATGTTTAAAGTTGTCATACTCCAGATACTAAGGGATGCTATTAGCAACATCATTTCATAATTGCTATTCATAACTACGATCTATTTCTGCTTTGTCTAATTGTCATTTCCAGCTCGGTGTTTGATTTTGTGATTTGATTTGTGATTTTGCAAGTGTTGATGGATGTTGAGCTTAGTAAATAGATGTAGTGTTATTAGTATTGTACAGCAGTTTTGTTTGTACATTCAAAGGGAGCACACTTAAGTGACAGTGTACATCATTTTTTAGTAAAGCATTTTGCAAGCGTTGATTTTTGACTATCTGCCATTATCTCAAAATTCGGACATTATCATCTGAACCAGATTACTCTTCAATCTGCTATTAATCTTGATATAGCTTTGCTAATATGGCATTTCTTATTGGCTTTGACTGACTGATAGTTTGTGACTGACGTCAAGTGTGTTTGCTGTTAGTTCTGAAGTTGGAAGTGACTGAGGAGTCAAAGCGTATTGCTTCCAGTCCAACGTCTGCTCCGGCGCCTGATGACAATGACGTGTGGGACTTTGAGCTACAGCGACAAACAGAGATGCGCATCCTGCAGGACATAGAAAATCTGGAGGAACGAATTTGTAGCGCCAGCCTCCAGACAAAGGTATGCAGTGCAAACACTCTCATTTTGTCAGCATTAATGAACGTTCAACTAGTGGCTTTGTTTCCGAACTATGCTTTTTCATTTTTTGTTTAACTAGCCATGATTTGTATGATTTGAGTCTTGTTGATAGTCAATGAAAAGTTTCGCTGAAGAGTGAAGATGTAGTTAATAGTGTCGTATTATTAACTGTTTTGCATGTCAACTTATTTACTAGACGTGCGCTATTCAGACTATAGATTTATTTTTGTACGATATATGTTTTGTAGGGAGTTTATTTATTACAAGTAATTATTTTGGTGTATGTGGGTTGTGCGCACACGTTGTGGTTGAGTTTGCAAAAGGTGCATATTGTTATTTTTTTATTTTTTTTTATTTTGCGTTTGTATTACACTTTGTATGTGGTAATGGTATGGACTGAAGGGTTGGAGAATGGAGGAAGCTGCTTCAACAGATAAGTCGATGTCATTGCTAAGCAACGCGGAGCAGCTTGTGCAGCCGCAGCAGCAGCAGTACATTATCAACGTCGCCCGCGCTCGACTTCAGAGCTTGGAGCGCAACATCGAACGACGCTATCTGAAGCCTCCTCTAGGTCGAAGGTAAGGTTTGAGAAACTTGCACGATAGACTCTGAAGTTTTAAGTTATGTTTGTATAATTCATTTTTAAACTACACTGTTTTTTACTAGTGAATATATGTTAGTGTTCTGCCAGCTTATATGTCGTACTTTATTAATTGTAAGTTGTGACACTTATTAGCAAATGAAGATTATTATTCGTATACGTAAAGTGAATATTTGTATTTTGTAGCAACCAGCTGAATCTGGCAAACTTGTCGGGCAGCGGCGGTTGTTCATCGTCAAAGGACACTTCTCAGAGCAATCATCACAGTTCGTCGGATGATGAGAGTGACACAGATGACGAGACTGCGACTCGTGATCTGAGCTCGTGGAGAGCGGCAGTCAGCAACGCGACGTCCGCAGCTCAGCTCTGTCTGTACGTTGCTCAGCTGGTGCGCTGCATTGCCTGGGAAAAATCCATCATGAAAGTGGTGAGTGAGACTACAGTGCATTCGGCCGGGGTTTGAACTGTGGAAAATAGCCGACGAGTATAATTTTTTTGCTGTTCAAAATTATTGTGATTTAGATTTCTTGTGTTGACAATGTCCTAAGGTCAGGAAAACTGCAGAGGGGTTCACCACCACTCCCATTTATCCGTGGCAGTTCCAACGTTGTGTTGGCTTGATGTTGAAGTCTTGTTAGGTATTGCCAAGTGGTTAATGACATTGTGTATCAAGTCACAGACCCATGTTTGAATTCATCATCATCATTTAATCGTTTAATGCCAAGGTGACAAACAAAACTACTGAGAATTATCTACCAGTACGTACCAAAATTTGTGGTAAGTTATTATGTAAGTGAATAAAAAGTGAGTATATAAGATGCCAGTTTGTATAGTGCTCCAACGCCAGAACACTCCCTGATGTGCTCTATGCATTATTTCTCTAAATCGCGATTAGGGGATGTGCATTTGTCTCGGTGTTTTGTGTCATCACAGTTTACCCTGCTTTTGTGTGTCCAAAGCCGTGTGTCTTGTGAGTATGTGTTAGCTACAGTTAGGGTGTGTGTCTCTGTGTGTGTATGTGCAGTTGTGTCAATTGTGTTGTCGTGATGACAATGAGGCTCAATTGCTGCTCTGTGATATGTGCGATCGCGGCTACCACACGTACTGCATCAAGGTCTGTCTGACAGCCACTCATATGAGATTATTTCTCATCGTATCACTCTGCCATTATGATCTTCTATCTTGTTGCACAGTGATCTGCTGCAGTAGCAGTAACAGTGGCTTTCTGTAAACTGCATCAGTTTATCAACAGCCTTTGTTAGTTAAATTCTCGACGTTCTGGTAACCGCTGCTGCCTCCCTCAGTGGCAAAGGCAGGAGTGATGTTCCTCAGAGCGATGTTCGTTTGCCGCTAAATGTTGCCATGGTAAATAAAATGTCATAGATATGGGAAAGTGGATATCACCCCATATTTTATTTGTGATATAGCTTATTAGTCATCATTTCAATGCATGAGTTCATTGAAAGACGTGTATTCTGTAGTTTAAAATATTGTTATTTGTTGCTTTTGGGTGTGTTATTTTTCGATGTAAATGTTGTTTTGTGCAGCCTAAACTGGACATCATTCCGGATGGTGATTGGTACTGCTATGAATGCATATCAAAGGTATGGTTAGCCCGTAGTTTGTCTGTTATTCATTTCGTTCATTCTCTGCCCACGTTTTAACAGAGCGGTATATTTCCGAAACCTGCTTTCTGTTGTGGATATATGACAGAAGTTTTACCTATTTTAAACAATCTAAATGACTGCAGAAGACATGTTTTATATGATGGAGACTGCAGTGCATAGTGACTTTTGTGTTCAATTGCGCTGGTTATAAGTATACTTACTCACTTACTACCACTATAAAATTATTGCATTTTATCTGCTGATTTATATCAACAGTTTTTGCTCACATTTCATCTCTCTGGCTGGTGTTGGATAGTTGATTGGAGTTGAAACTGTGACTGTGAAGAAACATTGGCTGTATGTTTGTTCACTGTGTTTATATCTAGGCTTCAGGTGATCTCTGCTGTATCGCGTGTGGTCAACATGGCGGCCGATTTGTTGCCTGTGAGTTCTGCAGCCGGCAAGTGCATCTCGACTGTCTTGAACCTCCAATCTTTAGGTCTGTTTTCACCTCTTTATATACTACTAACATATCATTTTGTTACTTACTTACTTACTTACTTACTTGCTTATTATATTATTGCGCTAATATTTGTTTTGCTTTATGAGAATTTTTAATTCTTTTACTTTGTTGTTTTTAGATATTGTTAGGTTTTAAGTCATTGAAGTGCAGCATTTGTATTGCAATAAGTGTAAGTATTTGCATTTTTCAGTATTTGCTTTTATTTTTGTTCACACAAAAATTTGAGGTGAAATTATGTTGCATGGATTACTTGTTGCTTGCAACTTAACTTTGTATTTTGTAATAGAGTATTTTTGCTCCTCGTGTGCTACATTCCTATGAGATCAGTGTAATATTGAGGACCGATCGACTGACGACTGACGATCGACCTCCGTTCCTGGAAGAGCCTTCATGGAAGAACTTCTAACGGCCGTATCTCCATAATGGTGCTAGATAGACGCATGGTCACTATGGACCACCCATAGGAAGTCGACCCCCCGGAGTCAAATGGTCACGTGACCGATGACGTCACGTGACCCCAAAAGGTCAAGGTCGTGACCACATTATCTTTGAGGCGCCATATCTCCATATTGGTGCCAGATAGACATATGCGTTGAGGTATAACAAGACAAATGGCAACTAGCGTCATCGACCATTATTGGAAATTTTTTCCTGTCAGTTCCTAAAATTGGGCAATATTTTATGAACTTCGGGGAGACAATTTCCAATAACGATATCGACGCCAGTCATTATTAATAGTATAATATTAAACAGGTCTCAGTTAGACTCGGGTTTCTAATACAAGCCGAAAAGAATGAAAAAGCTTTTTAAAAATACAAAAGAAACTAGAAGGCGCTCGCAAGAGTTCATATCTCCGCCAAGCGAAGTGTACACATACAGACACACACACAGACAAAAGCAATCTCATAATCTCCTCCAATTCACTTTGTTCCATTGGCGGAGATAATGATGTGGGCGAGGAGTACATTAGATTGGTCACAATCTAATAATATTTCTTGTTTGTACTTGACTGCAGAATGCCAAAGAAGTGGACATGCTATACCTGTGCTGATGAACGGGTATGTTCGATGATTTGTTAGTCTCTCAATCACATTATTGTCTTTTTGCTCTACTGACTAGAAGCCTACAGTTACCATTTGTTTAGACTGTTTCGGTGATTGTACGTAACCGAGATGTCGCTGTCATTTTAATGCAGTCACTTTTTCGTTGACGCAGCAACTATTGAACGAAATGATAACAGTATTCTTCAGTCACTGTAGCACCGTAAATGCGCAAGTTATTGCTCTCATTTTCTGTAGCTATTTTTTTTATTTGCTTGTTTGTTGTCACTGTTTCATTTTCTTTAGCTGTTGAACGTAGTAGACTTTATTTCTGTGTATAAGAGGCATCTCACATTTTCTGTGTGTTTACTGTCTGTGAAACAGGGAAAGCGGAAGCGAAGTCGTCCGTCAACGGCAAGCAACACACCAGTGAAAGATGGCGGCAGCGACGTTAGCGGACCAGCGAAGAACTCGGAAGAGACTAAAGAAACCAGCGCTGATGAGGAAACGTCCTCTCTACCACCAGCTATGCCAGACACTTGCGAGCCTAAACCTGCGGAAGAGCAGAATATGTCAGACAACAGTAGCAGCACAGCAGTAGCAGCACCAACAGTGAAGGAGAAGCCAATAACCAAGACATCAAAAGACAGATCAGACAGAAAAAGAGAAAGGAGAAAGGAGAGGAAGGCGAGCGAGAGTGGGTCTCCTGCTATGCCTGCTTCAGAGCGTGCGTCTCCTGTGTGCAATGGCACAGCAGCCGATGACATGAATGTCTGCAAGTGAGCACCTTGATTCTCATCTCTAGCCTTTAGGTCATATCGTCATATCATTACAATTTATAGTGTACCCCATTACGTTGTTACCTCTCGCAACTGTTCCCGACACAAGACAGGGTGGTTTAGTCGATGACAGTATGCAACGTCAGTACATCAAATGAAGATTGTCAGGCATGCAGCCTGTCGAAAGTTTTGCTTCTCCAACATATCTCACTCAATTTTTAGTCACTGGCTTAAGCTGAAGTAACTCTAGAAATAAAATGATTTAACAAAAACTGAAAGTTGTAGAAGTATTAGTAGTAAGTACAGCAGTAGCATAAAGTCACTGTGAAAAATGTTGTCGCAAACAGCAAAAATAAGTTTTACGAGCACGTGAAAATAAACATCGTAAGCAAATTATATAATGTAACTGTATGAAGGCCGAATGATATTATTCACAAGTTTTGATCAGTTCATTGCTATTGATCAGTTTTTGTGTGCTGTGTGACAGAGCAATTTTGTCAGAATTGCGTGAGCATACGGAGGCGTGGCCGTTTCTAACTCCAGTCAACACTAAACAATTTCCGACATATCGCAAAGTTATCCGATGTCCAATTGACTTTCAGACGATTGGTCGTAAGCTGAAGACTAACACGTAAGACTGAGTGCATTGCTAGCATGTATAAACTTAGTTCAGGGTAGCACATGTAGCCAATGCACTGTTGGCACTCCAGTTTTGTTCGATAAGTGGTTGTTTTAGTTTATTGTGTGACAGAAGGTTCAGTCTAGCAATATGTAGGCTACTGCAGCTGTGCATTTGTGCAATCGAACAAGCTACAGTGCTGATAATGATTCTTTCGACATGAAACTTTTACGTGAATGGAGCTTTTGTCTTTTCGTTGTTATTTACTGCATCACGTCTGAGCTTTTTAGTACTAACAACACGTTTTCGTGAAGAACACGTGTGTGTGATATGGTGGCCAAAGCGCGAGGCTGTTGATCATGGGCTGAATTCCTGACCATGAGCTGTCAGACAGGACCATTAGCTGTCATGTAACAACTGTGAGCAACTTGTACTGTGCAATGTTACCATTCGGTATAATTTGGTTCTGGTCATGTGGCACTGTTCCCGTGGCTCGATTGAGATTCCATGAAGGGATTTTTTATAAGATACTTTTTGCCCCTTGAATCTTCTGTTGGCTTATCTGTGTATGTTGTTGTTGGTGTGGTGCTGCAGTTACAAAACTCACGACGAGTTTTCGACGGACGTTCGACTGGTCTTCTCCAACTGTGAGCGGTTTAACGAGGACGACTCACAGGTTGGTCAAGCCGGTCACCAGATGAAGCAGTTCTTTGAGTCACGCTGGGCCGAACTGACCGCCACCACTCCGCCCCATCGTCTGCCACTGCCGCCTCATAGTACATGATGCACACCATGCACTAACTGAATATTTGATTGACAGTAGCCTGAGCAGCTTCACGTGTCTCATGTGCGTCGTCGTCGTCGTTGTTGTGTTGAGTTGAGGTAGATCCAACGCTATGCTGTGGGTGGGAGTGTAGAGAATCTCGGTGCCAACAACACGTACTGTAGCAATGACTAGCGCTGGCTGATGCAGCAGCTGTGTTTTTGCAGCCGATGCAGACATGCCAAGCATGGGAAAGAAAACGTCCCTCCCTTCACTCAGTTCATTCTCCTTTTCTGTATTTTTTTCTGTCTCTTGCCTTCCTTCTGTTATCCTTCTGTTTCTGCTTTTCCCAAAATCCAGCTAGTGGCTTGCTCTTGTATAGCTTGCTGTTTGCTCATTCGTCGGGGTCTAGGCAGAAAACCCTTCCACCTACGTATTTTTGCATATTTTAAGCTCAGAAATTGCAGGTGGTGAAAACGATTTTTTTTGTTCGTTGCAGAGAGAGAAAATGTTGAATATGAGGTCAAATTGCAGTGTTTAAGATAATAATATTTTAGTGGTTGGAAAAGCATGAGTTTGAAGATGTGCGAAACTCTGGCAAGAGATGCGTTAAGACTTGGCATGTCTGTGTGTTCGGCTGTGGATCTCTGCACTGCGCTGCGGTAGGTTATGTTGATGGTTGGAACTTATTGTTGTTTATAGCCAGTGCTGTTCATATAAAACACATTCTCATTCTGCGATGTTGTTGCAAGTTTCATTCCACGCTTGGTTCATGCAGCAGCAGCAGCGCATTTCATGTTTACATTCGTTGTGTTCCAGCATTGACAGCTGTGCGCATTGCATTTTGTCGGTTTCTGTCGTGGTTGTGTTAGTTGTTGCTAGTTGTGTGTTTGGACGTTTTGTTGAGAGTTGTTGGCACGCAGCATTATCGTACGTAGACGTTCTCATATCTATACTTCCATGTATTTCATAGTTTTAGCAGCAGCTATCGAGTGATTTTTGTTGTGTAGCATTTCCGTGCAGTTGGCATTAGATAAATGTCAATCATTCATCAGGTTTTGTTGCTTACTACTCGTACTTGTGTACTAGATGACATCTATTGGTGTAATTGCCAGCTAAATAATCAGTTCATGTTCAAGTCATGTCACTATAGTTACTCGTATAAGTTGCTAGTCCCCGGAATCGCCGCCTGTTATTATGTGTTTGTGTACATTCTGCCTGGAAAGGTTGTCCCCGAAATGACCTATACTGTGTTGGGCGGGACGTTAAACGCTACTCAATCACTCACCCGCAGCCGCCGATAAGCTAGGGGTTTTAGCGGTTTAGAGAAAAAAAATCAAACAATGTGTTGTGCTCACACTGCTGGAAGCAGAGCTGCCAGCGCGAGTGCGTGTGTCCTTGTCACTCGTCACAGTGCCAGTGGTGACAAAACAGTGAGTGAATATTAGTTCTACAGAGTACTATAGCATTCACTAATGGACTCCATGGGAAAACGGTAGTTTATCGTACGTCGTTACGAATCGTGTAAAAGTTGTTGCTTTTGGTTCTCAAAACTTACTACCAATGACAGACGTTTTAGCGGCTGGGACCGCTAAGCCAGCCGTTAAGGCTTCAGACCAGCCATTAAGTCCTTAGCATACGGTTCTGGGGACTGTAAGTGGCTGTGAAAAGATGAGATATTTTAAAATGCATTCAACACACACTGAAATGATATGGTGAAATGTACATATATGAGACATGAAGATTACAGCAGTGTGTGACAAAAATCACGTTTGTAACGTGCAGCTTTGCCACGCAATTATATGTAGGCTGCAAAATTATTATACTGAGTGACAGTTTAACAGTAATGCTTGAAATCTGCAATTTATTTTAATACATTTTGTGTTGTCAAATAACGACAGTGGTGCAAGCAGTCTGGGCTAGATTTGTTTTGTGTCTCAGTGTATGAGTGATAGTGCTTTTAATTGTCCTAATGTCCATTGCCAATGTTTTGTTTTTGATCAAACCAGAGCAGAGTGCCAAACAGGACTTGCGTACTCAAATACAAAGCAAATTGTGATGCAGTTAAGTTGGGTAAGCACACAATAAAACATCACTCAGTGGAACGTGAGTTTTAACTAAATAAATAATGCTTACCAGTACATTTGTTTTGCAACTTTCTACAACATGTGCATAACTTCAGGGTCACATGATAAATCTGAACTGATAAATACGTTAAGCAATTAAGTTGTACTGTAATTGTTAAAGAACGTATTACAGTATCTGCCAACACATTTTCTTGCAGTTTTTACAGTTGCGTTGGGACTGCAATGCTGTAGGCCTACTGGGGACTATGGTTTAAGTTTAGATCAGAGTTCTGAGTTTTTTGTGCATTTTGCAAGTTCTCAATCTAGGACCAGTTGTTTTGTTTTGAGCTAGCTTTTTGATGTTTTTCTGTATTTTTGTTGTTTTTGAGTTTGCTTGTCATTGCCAGTTTGTTTGATTGCGTGGAAAAATTCGTCTGTGAGTTTGTTGTCATTTGAGCAGCGCGTAGAAGTCTACTCACTTTCACTTCTTTTTTTCTCATTAATTCACGGCATTTTCGGAAGCAAAAAACCTTGTAATAGAAAATATTTGCAAAGCTGGAGTATGTAACAGAATATCAAACTGTAGCACTAGTTGTAATGATAATATTGAGATGTTTGCTTTGGAGAATTTTAACTCAAGTCTTATGGCAACGTATTGTATGTATATTTGCACACACGAAAACGATTCTGTAGTTATGGGTTATTCCTTTACCGTTTTGATTTTAGTTAAAATTGTCTTTTGCATACTTGATACGTGATAGACTGCTTCAGTATGCGCATAGGCCTCTGTGTTTGAACATATCTGCTGCTTTTGTGATCTGTCTGATTAATTACTCTTACGTAATTACATAAATGCATACGTCTTCGTTTGACACATGAATGCTTTTAGCAAGGGACCATTATGCTGCAGTAAATGCTGATTTGTACACCAACTCTTGACGATTTGATAATATTTTTATTATCTGTTATAATGTTTACTTATAATTTGCTGATAGCTTTCTACAAGGTAAAATTTTAATACCGACATAAAAGCTGTGTATATTATACCATAAAAGTTATGCTTTATAACAGTGTTTATTAAAGCCCCTGTTGAAAAATCATTACTTCTGGGAACACAGCATTGACAGCGGCAAACAAAAATGGTTAATTTGTGACCATACTAAACCGACGCATTGGTCAAGAAGTGATTGATAAGAAGTAAGTGTTAATCTTAAGGTCAGCTCACACGTACTCGAGAATGGGTTAACGTGTTGTAGAATAGTTTGTCTCTGTTACAGAAACAAAGTTAAGTCTAGTAAACTTTCTTTCATGGCGCTGTTGTGCTAGTTTCGTTGTTCATTCATTCATTTCTCTAATTTTTTTTTATTATCTTTTGTATGGGTTTTGTATCCTGATGTTGGTGGTTATCTGAAAAATGTGGCAGGATGGGGTGGAGTGTGAAACTAGTGGTCAAGTATTCTAGTCTAAAGTAATTCTGAAAAGTAAGAAACACCGAAATATGCTTTGTGACTATAATGTAATTTACTTCCTTCGTTCCACATGTCCGTGGAAAAGCTTACACTGTAAATATTAACAGAAGTGTAGTTGTTTCTCCATGATACATGTTGGTTGCATTGCAGTGGAAAATTTTTCTATCCATTTCTCTCCATTCTCTAGTTTACTGGCACCTGTAGTTAATGCGAAAAAATGAATAAGTAAAACCGAGCAATAATGTATTTTCCTGATTAATGATTCGGGTTCAACAAAATTTAGAGAATGCAGAGAGTGATAATCTTTTATTATAGTCTTAGTTGTATTCAGTAGATGACAGTTAATTGTTATTATCACATCTTAAGCATTTTCTCAGTATTCTTATACGTATGACATTGATTTTGTCTAAACACAAGCGCGAGTTGTCTCAAAAGTTCCATTAGCCTACGTCTTGTACGTAGCTCGTTTGTTGTATGAAATTATTGTTATTTTATGTGTCGTTTGTGTCAGAATTCAGTCATCAGAGAATAAGTGAACTGAAACTGCTCTTTATATGTTTCGTTTTTGTGTTTCTGAATGAAAAACTTACTTATTGTTTGGAGTCATAATAGTCTGTGAGTGAAAGGAAAGATTAAAATTTTCGTAAACGAACGTGATATTTAATTTACGAAATACAATGAAGATTACTTCAAGGTGGCGAATTCGGGCAGACAGAATGTTTTTTTCAACATTGAATCGCTTCGTAAAGTGCTGGTGCCGTTATTGAATTGAGAATGTTGACCGAGCTTCGCGCAGATTTATAAGTCTGTTGCTACGTTGAAGTTCCACAATACACACGTGTCGTCTCAGGGACCAAGTCTTCGTCTGACGGTCTGAGCGCTTGCAGTCGTACTTTTATCAAGAATTTCGTTATTTATTGGCCACATTCTCTGCGGAAATTTCGTGCAAGCGAAAACTTTACCAGTCAGATTGATGCTCGAATTTCTGTGGAGCCAAAATGATGTGTTTCAGTAACAATTACTACTGTATTTTACTGTGTCATTTTTTTACAGATTTACCCTTATGTTTCTGCATTAGGCCTATGTGATAAATGCCTTCCTCCCAGAAAAAAAACATCCCACTCGAGTTGCCTATAGACTTAGGTCTACATGTATTTAGTTGTGTTTTTATTAGTAGATGGTGGCTGTAGGTTAAGAGTTGCATTTGCCGCATGTTGGTCATTGCCGCTAGTACGACGTACATGCAGAGACGTTAGTTGACTTGTAGTGTAAGTTTTAAAACGCGCAGCAAGTTATTTAACCGGTCGGTGTTTGCTTCAACATTCAACACGTGTATTCGCACGTCACTGACCAAAAGCGTCAAACATGGCTTATAGAACATCATCATCAAAAAATTTAATTCGTCAGGCTGTTCTTTAACTTTTTTTAGATTCAATATCAATTCGAAATATCAACACAAGCAAAGTAAGTAAGTAAGTAAGTAAGTAAAATGTAAATTTATATAGCGCATATTTTTAAATTAACCTCTAATGCGCTTGCCCCACTGGTACTGACTGAACGCGATTGTTTTAAAGAACTGTTTGAAACTGTAAATGTCACACGCTGGATCTCTGAGATCATCTGTCAGTGAGTTCCAGGCCGTCGGACCAGCGACAGGAAAAGCCCGACGGCCGTACGTGTTGAGTCGACAGCGTGGTACCATGAGCTGGGTTCGGTTCAGTGTAGGCCTAAGCCAGAGTTCGTTGTTGCAGCGCCACAACACCAAAGTCTATAACATAGAGTCCATATCATGCTTATGGGCAGTGGCACAGGAACAGAAAGTAAAGCTTGTGAAAGTTGACTAGCTAACAAATTCACTCAATGCTAGCACACTGCGTGGTCGGAGTCGAGCGGGGGGGGGGGCTTTAACGACCCCCCCAAAAAAAATCTGGTTGGCCATTGCTTAGGGCCTTTATCTCATTTTTTTGTTTAAATAGATATTACACAGACTGATCTAATCAACCGTGCCAAGTTTTATTTCAGTCAGGTCAGGAGTTTTGATTCTATGAGTGGTCAAATTTTTGGCTTTCCCACTGGAAAGAGAAGTCGCCGTTAACACAGGGCTTGAACTACCGTTCAGCCTGTTATGCCTCAGAATAGCTTGCCGTGACCAGATAAGTCGACATGTTGAATGTTGAAGCAAATAATTCGTGCTTTATTGCAGCACAACTGAAGCTAGAAATTTAAAAGTTCATGATAAAGTTGAAAAAGTATTTCCCGATGACTCGTACGCTATGCATTTAGTCTCGGCTTGGCCTTGCTCTTGTACCTTGTGACCTTGTTAACATCCCTGCCAAGAGGGAAGACAAGAAGGGGACAGAAAAATGGGAAAGTAAGATAAAGGGGAATACGAAAAAAAGAAAAAGTGACATGCGACGGAAGCTCGCCGCTCGTGGTAGTTATTAACAAAAAAAATTTGAGCTAATGCTCACGAGACGCGCGAAGGCCTATAGGAGTTCTTATTCACAAGCACGCTTCCTGGCGTAGACGGATTAGACTGTTCAGGTGGCTGTCGTCAGTTGTAGGATGTGGAGCGTGCAGTCGTGTATCCGGTAACTTAGTTGTAGCGTAAATGACATGCGGCGAGCTGCTACGGATGTGAAGCAGAAAATCAACAGCAGGTATACTGAACACGAACATTTCGCATCAGTGGATATCGTTAATTTTGATGTCAGTGCTTGTTAACGGCGTGAGTAATAGAAGGATTGTTCTACAGTCACGACATGTACGCCGTGTCCCAGAAAAAAGTAACTTTGAGTCCATTGTGTTCACTAGATGGCCGCATCATTCTCGACGAAGGTTTGTGACTGATGTCTCAGCATTAGGCGAAATCGATCTAGCGCAAGCGCTTTCGTCTACAGCTGCCCATTTATTTGTATAGCGTGGTCTGTCGTCTTGCTGTCGTCTGTTACATTCATGCAACTGCAATTTTTTTTAGCCAAAGCGTACTTATTTACGATTCACCAGGGCGTAGACTAATCTGTGATTTCGCGATTTACCGAATTGCTTCAGGCACTTGTTTTCTAGGTGAGCGAAGGCTATTTCAAACATTAATGTAAAACGTTTTAGAAAAAAAACGCTAAAAACGTAAAAATGTAGCAAAAATTTTAAAAAATGTTTAAAAACGTAAATAAAAAACGTTGGCCCTAGTTTGTTCAACTTCTTGTCTAAAACCTAATGCTGTAGGTCGAGTATAACCAGAACTAAGAAAGAGATAGAACCTTATTCGTTTTCAATTCATCCGCGTGGTCATAACTCATACTAAGTAGGCTATCACTACACTACGTAAGTAAACTACCATTACTATAAGCTATTAATTAGTTTCTGTAACTTTAAACGTGCTTCTCAACGTTCTTGGTGGAATTTTCAATAAACGTTTTTTTATTACATGAAAAAACGTTCAGAAAACAAAAAAAAAGTTAAAAACGTAATAACGTGGCAAGCGTAAAAAACGTAAATAATTATTATTAGATTTATTGTTTCAGGTAAGCGTGTTTGGAGATAGTAGCTCATACATGAACGCAGCGGGACGCAACGCTTTGCAAACTTCACTCACGATCTGCTGCGTAAACAAGTAAGCAAGTAAGTAAGTAAGTTAAACATAGATTTTTATGACCAACGCCGTCATTATCACTGTCGTATATCACCATCATCATCATAATGGGATTTAATGTGGCCCAGACAATAAATATTGCGTCTACAAGAAAATGTTTAATGCGTCGGTCCGTATATACGAGCGACGAAACAGGAAAGTCTTGACACGTTGCCCGAGGACGGTGAGTGGACTAGGGTGCAGATATAATAATAGGAGTATTATTGTCGTCATCATCATCATCATCATCATCATCATTGAAAATGTTGATTTGCCATAAAAATGGCAAATTAGTACAATAACAATAAAAGAATTAACTCAATTAAACCTGACTAAGGGCGAGTTGCACCAACGTCGTTCATGATCTCGGTTCAGCTGAACCTAGATCAAAAGTTGAACCAAGTTCACGCTGAATTACATTGCACCATGTTAAACTCGGATCAGCTAATCCCGTT
>Ga0056128_1003411_pt1 | contig 19466 bp, 14 predicted proteins | sample WorMetLIZISLAND2_FD_71113 | JGI IMG/M metagenome (GOLD analysis project Ga0056128, IMG submission 71113) | Marine gutless worms symbiont microbial communities from Max Planck institute for Marine Microbiology, Germany - Olavius geniculatus... ... | reverse complement strand
ACGCATACAGGAAGACTTTCGAAAGTTGACTTGCATGTCCAATAAATCGAGTTCCACTTGGCATGCATTTACGAGCTGCTGTAAATTACAAACGGAAGGTGCCATTATTAGAATGTCGTCCGCATATAACACCACAAAGCAGCGTTGACTGACGGGTAATTGGCTAAATATGTCATTTAAATACACAGCAAATAACTGCGGGGAAAGCACAGAACCCTGGCGCACTCCAAGTTTAATTTGGATAAAAAAAAATTAAAAAATAAAAGAAAACTTATAACATAAGCTATAATTTTACTACTTTTTTGAAAGAAGAGGTTTATAACAAGATAAAACCATTGATTTGAAGTAGAATGTCTTATTTATTGATATGTATAGCTTTCATAAGTGCATTATGGACTTGAGTTAACCTGACTATATGCCTCGGCGAGGATGACGATCTTCGCGCGCTGACAGTCTAGGTTCAGAACAGTGCTCCTCCATGCGTTCCGATCTCCGGCAATTTTCATGACTTCGTTGATTGTTATCCTTATGTCGATAACGTCTTCATTAGGTGTACGATTTAAAATTTGTTGCTGGCACCACATTCAGTTTGAAATGCACACAAAATTAGTCATTTTGACAGTAAGTCTTGTAGGACAACATTTTAAAAACTTTTTCACTGTACTAAACATTTGTGACATACAGTAGCTCAGCAATGTTAGTTATGGGTAACGTTGTCATAAAAAAAAGATTTAATAATTAGGTTACTTCAGTGTCCAGAGCAACTGCTGTTATTCAGAACTATAACTACTGGTCTTACTTTTCATGGTCACTGAGGTTTTGTTAAAGTTTCATGCTGCTGACAAGGCTGTTGCTATGCAAAATCATTTTCCATTGCAATCGCTGATTGTGAAAAATGCACCGCTGGATCCCTTGTACTTAATAATGTACAAATACATTATCACGGCCATAATATTAGTCACATTTAGACACACATCATCTTTGTTACAGGTACACCAAAGCTGTCGTTAAGGGTTTTTGGTTTCTATAGCAACAGCATGTCATCAAGGGCCGGAAAAATTTGCACTTTATTATTTTTAAACGGCTTTATAAAATTAACTAAAAGTGCAAAAAAGCATTTTGGAAAGAGGTCCTACAGGAATACATGTGGACATGCACTAACAACTTTCAAAAGTGCATTGTGAAGTAAGATTAAAAATTGAGCGATAACACACAGAAAGTTACCACTGCTGCACTATTATCACATATTTTGTAGAATTAGGGGTATATACCTAGCCAAAAATTACTATGAGAATTACCCAAATGGTAGCAATGGCCCAAATTTGGGGTCCTGGCTATATGGGCATGTGAAATACGATTTGTAATATATTTGCTGTAGAATTTCTAGTTTTTGTGGGTCTGTCCTACAAAAAGTTGTACGACAAATCCACAACAAATCAACGCAAGTGGAGTTTGGGCCTCTGTGACCGCAACCGTCGCTTTTATCTTGCAAAACGTCTTCGCGTCTTCGGGCGGCCCGGCAGTTGTTCAATCAACACGCTGCGCTGTTGATAGCCTATATCAAGTGCAACCATGCGAACCACGTGCCGCGCGAGCCTTCTTCACATACTGGGTTCTATCTAGTGAATGGGCAAAGACGTTACTTAATTTATAACCTAGTCTTGCCGACGAACTGACGCCAGTTTGAGTTATTGTAGGTGCCGTGCCTATTACTTGTTGTCATCCAGGCGCATAAAGATATAATGTCATCTACGGTCAAGAAGTTTTCCACCTAAGCCAAGTCGAACACATTCATTCCAGAATAGCCTAGTCACAACCCGGGTCATTGCACTTTGTACTGGTCTCGAGCATTTTATTACCAGCAAAATAAAATAAACCTACTTCTGAGTGCCAGGCTTCGACCACTTTCCGTGAATGCGTCGATTCTTCCTCGTTGCACAGCCGGCCGAAAATCTTTTTCCAAATAGAATCGCTTGGTGCCAGATCAAAAAAATAAAGTGGATGACTTGTATTAAAATCCGCATTCAAGTGCAACAGCTTACCCAACATTGCAACCTAGCTTATAAGCAGATGTGTTTTGTCATGCAAATTGCAAAGCTGTGGTGGTAGGCTACGTTGGTCAACTGCTGTCTTTAACTCGACGAGCAGTTTGAAAATCTGACCCGCGGCATTAAAATCGTGAGACCTGACATCGCGAGACCTGACAACGCTGCACTAGATTTGTACATAAAGTACATTTGTACATGAAAGTCTTCTAGAAAGAAAAACTAAGAAAGCGCAACTGCTGGTGCCGCAGTTTGCACCAAAGTGTGCGATAGTGAACTTTGAGGAAGCGCTAGCAGCGGGATTTCAGCACGTGCACAACGACGCTGCATGGTGTGGCCGGGTGTTGGTTTTATTACGCACATGTGATTATCAAGTGCACCAGTAAGTTCTGTTAGAAGAGGCGTACGAAAGTAATGCGCACGTCCAGAACGTCGTTCACTGTCTGGTGAGTTTGCCGCTGCTGCCGCAGACTGCCATTCTCTCGACGCTCAATTACTACAGCCGAGTGTCAACAGCAGCAGCAGCAGCAGCGAGGACGAGGACGAGGCCAATCAGGCGTCAGCAGCGACGACGTCAGCAGCGTTGGAATCAGCAGTGGCGGCAGCTGCTGCATCAGCCTCTGACGACTGCTGTGAAGTGTGCCTCGTGGCGCTATGCGTGCTGGCTTCGCACTGGTGCCGTGCGCACATGCACGGTTCTGTGAAGCTTGTGCTATGTAGCCTACCTGTCAGGTATGGCTGTGGATGCACAAATGACGAAATACACGTACCATTACAGACTGATAGATATTACATAGATATAATACTACATGCAGCAAAAAACTTGTAATGTGCAGATACTCGCACATTAAAACAAGTCTCGTTATGTCCTCCCTTGCTACTGGTCTCGCGTTGTCTAACCAATCGAACCTCCAGTTTCTTTTGGTGCGTTATGTTTTATTTTGTACTTTGTTTCCCATGGACTGGCATGTAGCTGTTGTTAAAAAATAATTCCACCGGTTTTTACTTGCAAAGTGTAATTGCTGTTGTTGCAGTTATTGCTGCAACAGTCGCTGCAACTGCTCCAACAGTTGTTTTTGAAACAAAATAGCTGTTGCAGGGGGCAGGGGTCAACATCGACCGCACGATAATAGAAGATTTAATGACATAAAGGCCTACATGTGCACATAGTCGTATCAGACATCCACCGTGTTCTGTATAAGGCTGTTGAATAACGGTAAAATAGCACAGCTAAGGACGGGGAGGGGCGGGACACTGAGCCAGCAGCGGCGAATGTGACGGCGACTGATTGTGGTCACTGTAGCGTGTCCGTCCTTGCGCCATAAAACCTAACAGTAGCCCGCCGTCGCCGGCTGTTTAACAGTCAGTCGCCGGCGTCGACACTGCACTGACTGTCTCAAGTAGAATTAGATCTCTCAGAGAGCGATGACGGGACAAGGACTCGTGTGTGCGGCGGTTCTGATCGTCGTCGTTGTGGGTCAAGTTCACGCCGCGCCGTCGGACGTCAACGCCGGACAGCTCGTCGACAGACTCAAGGAACTACTTCATGAGAGATCTGAGAATACTGGTGGCCCTGGATTAACTAGAGATGTAGGCCTCTCATTCTGCAATGTTCACAATTATTCTTTCAGTTGTAATTTATAAACAACACATGAACAGCGCGTGTGTATAGGCCGATGACTATTTGCTATTGCAGTAAGCATATTTGTTCGTTATAATATTGCTAATATTACCCTGAAGCACAGAATTAGTATGACGAAAATAAATTCAATATTCAATATTTTTATCAACAGTAGTAGTTGTTGTAACCCTCGTCGTTGTATTATTTTAGCCAAGTTTTTTTTAGCTCATCTGCTATATGTTTTAAAATCTAAAACTTTTACATGTATGTATTTTCTGTTTTAGGGAAAAGCCTAGTTACGCGCAATATAAAGCACATGATTTTTTTGTTAATGTTTAACTAGTTTATTTACTAGTATGTTCGAGACACTGTCAAATATACTTGACTTTTAAACATAATCTTGAAACAGTTTATTCAGTGTGATTTAAAACGTAGACTTTGTTTTAAATACGCCATTTTCGTTTTTATTCTGGTTAAGCACAGTAGTTCTGGACTGCGTTGAGACTCTGTATAAACTGTGATGGTGACTGCGATTGCGCCTAAACAGTTCGATGATCGTGATCAAGGCGAGGGAGCTTTGGACTTGGAGAACGATGGACACCAGAGATCTGAGATGTACGTTGACGACAGTCAGCGAGCAATCAGCACGCGAGGCCCCGGACTGACGCAGCAGCAGAAGAACGACGCCGTTAAAATTCACAACAAACTGCGCGGCCAAGAGGGCGCTTCCAACATGGAAACACTGGTGAGCTATCGTACGATATAGGGCCTACGCGCACCACAGTCGTTCGTCTTTTATGACAGAACTTTCGCAATACACCGTGGGCCATAAGAAAACGTGGCACTTTACTTTTGTCAATATCTTCGCCGATTATTAACCAATTTTCAAAATTCTTTTACTGGCACACTCCGCAGACAATTTGCAACAATAAAATTATTACATATTCAACCACAGGAAAAATGCGTTTCTACACTGTAAAATATAAATGTAAGCAAAAACTAACTATAATAACAAAAATTTAGGTAAATGAAAAAACACTTCAGACCAACATTGCGATGAATGATCTGTACGGCACTAGACTGTTAGACCCACACAGCTTAGTGTCATACAGACCATTCACTGCAATGTTGGTCTGAAGTGCTTTTTTAATTTTACCAAAATGTTTGTTTGTTATTATCGTTATGTATGCATATTTCATTGATATTTCACAACGTAGTGTAGAGATGCATTTACGGTGTGGTGGGATATGTAATAATCACGTTATTGTTATTGCAAATTGTCTGCAGATCGTGTCAGTGAAATAATTTTGAAAATCGATCAATATTTGGCGAAGATATTGACAAAAGTAAAGTGTCACGTTTCTGGCCCACCCTGTAGATAAGGTGGTAAAATTTGTGTTTTTAATCATGAAACTAGGTTCTTGGGCTTTTATATATCTGTATAAATTTCGCAATATACGTGTAAAGTACAAAACATACGAAGAACGTTTAAAATAATATGTGCCTATAGCAAAAATATTTTACGTTAAGCCTGGTTTATTTCTTTCCTTTTCACTACGCGCAGAGTCCGCGCGTATCCACCCAGCAGCGCGCGTCGTCTGCACGGATCCGCTGCGGATACGCTCTGATCGATCACACCGATTTGTATGAACACGAAATGCGCGTACGCAGTCCGCTCAAATCGAACTCGACTCGATTTCAGCGGATTCGCCAAGCTGAGCGGGTCTGGCGGCATGTGCTGTTTGATGTCTGCATATATGCATGGCAAAATATGGATGCAGACAACTGCGTTTCCGGCGCGAATACGGCGCGGATGCGGATGGTTATTTGTCGGTTTTCATTATTTTTTCGCTTTTAAAGGAACAGGCGAAGGCTCCTCAAATGCGGCTCTGCATGTGCGCAGCTAAGGCAACGAGCGTCAAATAGCAGAATAATGTTTGTTATAAAACTGATCGTGTCGCCTGTTTGTGTGTTGCATACATAGCGTTGGAGCGATCGTTTGGCTCAGCTGGCGCAAGAGTGGGCCGACCGCTGTGTCTGGATGCACCGTCCTCCCAACTCGTTCAATCCCAAGGACTACGGCTTCCCGTCAGTCGGCGAGAACATCTGGGCCTGGTCTAAGGCCGGAATTCATAAGATCCCTGACAAGCCGATCCAGGACTGGTACGACGAGAAGAATTATTATGTCTACGCTACTCAGCAGTGCCGAAAGGAGCCGTGCGGGCACTATACCACGGTCAGTCACAGCAGAGATGTTAACGAGGCCAGCTGGGCATCAGGCCGAGACCGAGGCTCGAAGCTTTAGCATCTCTGGTCCCTCGTGGTGGACTATTCTGAGGATTTCTGCTTTCTATCCGACTACGCGTATGCCTGTAAAAACATCGGGGTACTCCGGGGTGAAAGCAAAACGGGTTTTGATAGTGCACTGCATTTGACGTTGAAAGTACACGTCCGGTGATAAAAGATTTTGTTGTTGATTAACTGTTGCGGGCGTAAAAGATTAAAGATACAAATTCAGCTTTTGGCTGCAATACGCAATAAAGATTTAAGATGTTTCATTCGTCCATTCATGTGTCGGTATTCACTATTTATCGTTGCACAAAATGAATTTAATGATGAACAAATTGTGTAAACCACACATTTTACTTTTTTGTTTTTTTTGGTTATTTTTCGTGCCTTTATTTTTTTGCGTCTAATTTCTACAAAATGTTTGCAGTTTCGTTTATACTCGAAGCGGCGCCTGATTGCCGCATGGTCTGGTCTGTAGCAGCATGTCGTTTAGCGGCGTGGACGGTTTCGCGCTTGTGTGAAAACTGATGGGCGATACCTGGAACATTTAGCCTACCTATTGTGATAATATGAATAGTTTTTTTTCACATCAGCATTACTTTATAAACTTCATATTTGGAGCTGTGCTGTATGCCGCAGAAATCGTTGCCACAGTGTGAACTAGTTTCCTCCATTGCTGTCTGTTCCTTAGTTGACACGCAGTGTAGAAGTAGGCCTAATGATGATGACAATGCTTAGCTATTATTATGGCGTTCATACAGGTGACGTGGGCAAAAACGACGCATGTCGGATGTGGCTTTGCAAAATGCGGATATCTGCAGAACGCTGGGTACAGGGATGGCGTTTACATGGTTTGCAACTACGGACCGTGGTATGTCACTGTCTCATGCGTCATTTCTCAGAACTCAGCAGCTTTTGTTATCCATTTTCTGTCAAACGATGAGACCCGAACCAGGACGTTAATGCGTGTGTTTCGACATCAAAACCGGCACCAACATTAACTGTTGTAGAAAACGTACTCTCGAGATTTGCGATCTGTCTCGAAAGCATTATTTTTCTCAGTGCCATTATCACTTTTTGACTGCAAACTACGAAGCAGCAAGAAACATTCAATTTCATGCTTCCAAAGGCATATTCTGACTTTTGTCGATTGGCCGGCAAATATTTTTAATTGCTGGGTTAACAGCAGTCTCTGCTGTGCATTGTGATGCGAATATTGCAATCCTACGACAATCAATTACATGGCAAACTTTGTGCCATTTTTTCACAGCGACGTCGGCCTACGTGTCTTGGAAAAGACTAGAAATCCAGTGCAACCTGACGCTATTGCTGCGTTGCGTGTATAGTCTCAATAGTTATCCAAACCGGGCGCACTTGTATACGTGGTTTATGTAATTCAACAGCAATGCCTTTGCGTTAACGACCACATACACATTATAATGCGTGTTTATGGTCATTATTAATCCGCAGCTTTCGAGTATTGCATCGCGTTATAATTGGTACTCATAATAAATATCGTCGGTCCTGTCAATGGGTCACGCAGATTTATGACGAACGCATAACGGATTTCTTAATTACGACAGTTAAGAATTTTTCTGCTGTTTGAAGGATCTTTTGACGTCGATTACATTTGACCTTTATTGACCTCGACTTATTGTCCTTTTAAATTGACCAACATTGTTGCGTGTGATTAATGTATTGTGTACCGCGGGTACTTGTAATTATGCGACGTGAATCACAAAAACACCCACACGCGCGACTATATTATTTTATGCTGCTCTTTGTCATGTATAATTTAAGTACTATTGTTTTGTGTCGAACTCTAAGCTACAGTGTATTATATATATACTTAATTGACTTATGTCTTGTAGGCCTACTTTTCTTCTGTAATAATATGCGTTTGACACGTGTTTAACTAACTGTTTACTTACTTAATAACTTACTTACTTATTTACTTATTTACGTGTCAGACATTTTGACGTTTCTTTATAATGCAGTTCAACTCAGTTCGTGTTTTTTTGCTTCACTGTTGTTGGCTTGCTGTCAAAACGACAATCAGACGGTCTTTTCACGGCCGCGTGTCTCTGGACTGAACACTTGTCACTTAACCATGCGCCATTCTGCAGCCCGCAACTGTTGTTGCACAGTACAAGGTGTGCCAATAATGACCCAAGTTGATTTTTTGTCAGAACTTCGTCAAATCTGCACCAAATTTGATAATTTTTGACACACAGATAGCTAAGACAATAGAATTATGTGAGGTACACTTACTGTTCACTTCACATAATTTATGTTAACGCACTACTGTGTAAAACGCAGATGCTCCAAATTGATACATTACGCAGTGCCTATCATTATCAGATTGCTCACTTTTTTATTATAAACTTGACAGAGAGTGCCGTTTGATGTAACAATTTTGTGGTATTAAATATTATACGCTGAAAACAGCAAGGACCAAAATAACTGATCGATGAGCTCAAAACACATCTAATACATGAATGAGTGCTGTGCAGTTTGATCAGTTGATCATTAATGCCGCTGTCACTGTCAGTCGTGGCGTCTCGTCTAAGCCATTGCGTACACTTTGAGCATAAATTTTGATAATTAAAAAACAGGTTGTTACACAAGCTTATAATTCTGCAGAATAAATCACATTTTAGTTTATTATGTTCCTAATTAAGTCGTTAGAACTTTTACGGAGATCACAACTCAGCATTATGCAACAATTTAGAGCATCTACGTTTTACACGGTAGTGCATTGACATAAATCATGTAAGGTGGACAATGAGTTTACCTTACATAATCCTATCGTTTTGTCCATCTGTGTGCCGAAAATTATCATATTTGATGCAGATTTGACAAAGTTTTGACAAAAACAAGTTGGGTCATTTTTGGCACACCCTGTAGTCCAGACATGCATGCTCGGCACTATAGCCCATAAGATCCCATCAAACACACTAAGCGTGACCCCGCGACGGGCATGTTCTCAGTGAATTGATCTCTGCAAGTATTCATTCATCTATTCTATTTAGCAAATGTGTTTATAACCTTGCGAATAATCGAATAATATCTATTCAGCTTTTTGAACTGCAAGGAGTGTTAATAAGGTTCAGTTCGGTCTCACCTCACACAACTATAGGCTAATCCAGTCACCTTTGTCGCTATAGTCTGAATGAAGGTAGGCCTAATGCTGAATCATTTAATTCATTTGTCACATAAGCTACCTTGACCTGCCACATTTCTAAACCGATTATAGCAGCGGTGAATACGGTCAACATTCTGCACAATGGCCTTATTTTTTTGCCTTTAACCTTGTTTGTCATTGTCGTTAGTCACGGTGGTCGCGCTTAGCACCAGAAACTGCAAGGTCGCAGAGTTCGCAAAGGGCGCAAAAAGCCGGCCACAAAGGAAACAAATTCCCGTTTTCATTAAAAAAACAGAACTTACAAAGACAAATCAAGGAGGGCTGCAAAAATAATCCTGAGATAGGGCTGTAAAATGACTGAACGTGATACCGTATGTCACTACGCTTTGCCGGTTAAAAACTTATAGCTTATTGCATCAGTAATGTTCTGCTAATCAACTTGTGAAAGAATAGATTTGATAAATTAATAATGTTGTAAAATATTGTGATCATGAATCTCAATTCTCATGCATCAATAAAGGTAAGCAGCTTTATGATATGCCGGAGTGTCTTGTCTGTAATGCAGGGGCGCTGGTCAGCAGCCGTTCAAGAAGGGCGAGCCTTGCAGCCAGTGCGATAGGGGACAGTTCTTCTGCTCAGACAATATGTGCGACTGTAAGTCTGATTTATATATCAAAACATACTCAATGTAGGCCTACTTACGTCTGCAGTTTGTTACGAAACTTTGTATTAGTTGTCACTCGTCTGGTACTTTATGAAAAAGATGCGCTTCCAAAGGAATAATAATATTAACCGCTGATAAATGCAAAACGGTAGTGTCAGCATAAGCTAGCAATATCGTCAGGGAATAATGTTCCTGGCTACCGTGGTAACGTGCAAGTGAAATATTTTAGCTGCTAGTTATTATTTTGTTAATCGCGTGGTTGCGCAAGTATTATTTATCGTGTTAATTACGGTGTTAAAAGGCGATTTATCTGGCGCCTTGTGTTGCAAGACGCAGGTAGGCGATGTTGAATGACTGAAAGTCGTCTTGCTGCTCAACATTGGTTTACGTCATGCCGTCAAGCCGTCAAAATTGGACTAACAAAAATAGACGTCGCAAGGTTATAGCGTAATTTGCGGCGTATAGGTGATGCAACAAAAGTTGCATTTAAGAAGTGTACAAAGCGAAGGAACTGAAGTACACAAACCACACTGAACTGAACTAAACTCGCGGTTCGGTTCAATTCGTTTCAAATCGGTTGATATCAACATGGTTTGTCCATTGTTCAAGCACAATGAGATAGCCATGCAAAGAATTTTTTTCACTGCGTTATAATTGTAAACGACCGGATTTTTGAACGGTGATTACATTATCGCGTCATTAGGCCTAAGTTAAACGCGTTAATTTGACCGTTAATTTTTGAGCGTATACTGAACGTCGAGCGATTAGCGCGAGTTGTATAGATCATTTAGTATCAAAACGATCACACGCTGAGGCTACGGTTATTAATGCAGTAGTTCTATGATGCTTGTTGTGTGATGTGTGTTTACAGCGAGCTGCAACTCGGCGGGAGGAGGCAACAAATGCGGTCAGTCTCTGCAACATCAACTTTGCAATGTTACTACATTTGTTATTACAAAATTTGAAAGTTCCTATCGGCATTGTTTATATCAGTCTGTCAGGTATTTACAATCATTTTCCGTGCAAATAACAAAAACAAATAATAATTGGTCGTACAACTGGTGCAGGAGGTCGGGAGATGCATTTAGGCCCATGATAATGCATTTATGATAATGGCCAAGGGCAGCAGAAAATCTATTTTCCTGTTTCAGCGTGTTCGTACCTTTGCCAAAAAGAAAGGCGGTCTCATTTTTAATTTCTTAGGCAGAGAGTTGGAGCCCCCCTAAATACAACTGTGAGGCCCCTATAACGGGGTCTTGGAGCGGAGTCCCCAGCGGGGTCCAGGAGCAGAGCTTCTAGTCAGGAGGGTCAGGGGGCTTCGCCTCCTGAAGCTGAAACACTTTTGGCTTTTGGACGTTCAACGGAAGCTGCAAATTTGCTTATATTTTTAAAGAATTGAAACGCAAAAAATCAGATACAATTTGTCAACTTTTTGCGAAAAATGAAGTTTTATAGGCCGCAATACGTCGCAGATTACTGTACATTAATGAAAAGAAGTAAATTTGTCTATTCTGGGTAAACTTTTTACATGTTTCCTTATTTTATATTGTGAATATATTTCTAAAAAACTAGAAATATTTTTGTACATAGCATGAGGCCCCTGAGCATACATGAGCCCCCCGATCGGGGGGAGGGTTACGGGGGGAGGTCCTTCCATTGGCTCTGCGCTGCAGTCCCCTGCACATAATTGTCCTGAGTGATGGGCAAACATTTGATGAGTATGAAAAAAGCTGTATTGTGAAGCAGTGGATTTAGTCAGTGCCAAATAAAAGGGTCAAGATTTTTTAGCGTATACAATTTTTTTCACAATTTCTCATAACGTTTATTGCAATAATATTTGCGTGTGCGTGCTGTGTAGCCTGTAAGGCGAAGTGCAAATGTGGTACACGGACGGGCGACTGCAAGTGCGAGTGTCAGAAGGGATGGTCGGGGCCGGCGTGCACAGGTTAGTATAGTACTACATCTTGCCGATCTTGATTCTCATTACATAGCACAGCTCTACTTACTTCGGTTTTTTATGGGTTTGTTCAGTGATATTTTCATTAACTTGAAGTCGAACTTAAAGTAAAATTATTGACTTCACTGCAGTCGCACTTAAAGTTAAACTAAAAAAAATTAAGAACTTGAACTGAACAAAAACTAAAACTAAAATTAGAGTCTCTGAACTGTACTGAAAGTTGAAGTAGAATAGTAGCTTGAAGTTAAATTTTTGAATGTGAGCCGCTTTGCAACAGCTACTTTTCATGTTTCCGTAAACTTTTGGCTGGAATCAGTGATTGGTGTCTGTTCACTTGTTTATGCGTTTACTTTGTGTGTTTGTGCACTATTTGCAAAATTGAGCGTAAGCTAAGTGTAAAAAAGCTACTTTGAAGATTAAACATTATTGTGAAGAAGTATACTCTAAAAGTGACTTAAAATAGAACTTGAAGTAGAAATAAAATTAGCTAAGAACTAGAACTTGAAGTTGAAGTAGGCCTAAAACTGTTTTCTGAACTTGAAATAGAACTTGAACTGAAATGGCAAGGTATAAACTGAATTGAATTTGAACTGAAACTGTTTGTCCGAAGTAAAATATCGCTGGGTTTGTTGTAGAACAACATATGCCGTGCTAACTGCTAAAAACCCACAACAAAAAGAAAGTTTGCAACAAATGCCCAACATAGGCTACAATTGTTCGGGCTTAAGCGATAACAGCGTTGTGCATTGATTATACGAAAAACGCACTAGTCAGATAGATCTACTCGAAGATCAGCTTTACTAGAAATGGATTTTGGCCTAAACTCCAGTTAATTCGATATGCTGTAGATTTGTCGTAAGCTTGCTGTAACAACATGTTGTATAAACGTGCTAAAATTGAAAGCGCAGAGCAAATCCGCAACATCTTGCGATGCTGTTGTTGTAGGCCTACGACTTGTGCTCGCCATTTACGTATAAAAATCGAACATCATGAGATTTTGAGCTCAGTGTGATGCTATGGACACTTTTATTCATTTTCTTGCTCTTTGCTTTATATCTGATTTATAGCACTGAGAATACTAGACGACGCGGTTGTGTAAGTTTCGTGTTTTAGCTGCGTGCATCGATGCATTAGCAATTTGAGCTTCTTCCCTGCAACTATCTGGATTAGGAACCAACTGTCAGCTAATGTCGTCATGTCTCCTACCATCGCGACATTCAAGTCTCGATTGTCAGCGCAACGAGTTAGACGTCAATTAACAGCCAGCCTGTTTTGTTTTTATCTGCACGTTTTTATCAGCTCGAGAAACTTGGATTTTATCACTTCATAAGATCATGCACACCTGCCATGCACAATACATTACTCACTGATGCATTATTGGGGAAAAAGTGGTATAAATTGGTAATGTTCGCGTTGTCTTACTTACTTTCTTACTATTTAAATCCAGTTTACAGCCAGTTTTTGTCGAGAGGTGTCAAGACAGAAGAGACTAGAAAACTGTCTCAAGTCTCGACACGTCAGCGTATATGACTCATTTCCCGACAACGTCACTTGTGCTCTTCGGCCTACAAAGTGTGCCTGTTTTAATGCAGCCCTATATTAAATATAAAGGCCTGCAGTCACGGCTGTCAAAGATTATAGATGTCCGTACATGCATAAGCCTACGTGATGATACCGGTAGGCCTATGCGATGCTGTGCATAATTGTTGGTTAATAAATCTTACTGGCGATGGGTGACTGTGCTCTGGTATAGTGTCACCGTGATGTATTCTATCATGTCAACCTTACAACGGAGAGGCTTGCGCATGTGCTTTGACACGGCAGGCCGCGCGGCGCCGTCTTTGGTGATTAATAACAATCAAAATTTCGGCGAGTCTACGTCACTATAAGATACGATTGTTGAGCTCGTGTCACGTTGGCACAGTGACCCGGTTTTGTGACTGTTGTTGTTTATAACTTAGTTTATATGTAACAAAAATAAATATATATAACGTGCCGATAAAAACAAAACAGGCTGGCTGTTAAAGGAGATATTTTGTTACCGATACTCACCAGTTAATAGCTAGGAAATGATATTGTGCAACGAAATTTGGTCATCTGTTCAGCAATTTATCGTTGATTAAGTGCATTGAATTTTATTTAGATTCGTTTCGATTTGACATTTTTATTGTACGATATTTAGGGGGTTACTTTTTCCTGTCACAGTGTATATACCCATTCAACATCGGGTGCAGCGAAGTGCAGCGACGAAGGTGGAGTCTGAGTGAGCATTTTGAGCTCGACCCAGCTGGATCTGCAGGACGCAGACGATGTTGTTGCCCCTACCGGCCTGTAAATAACGACGCCAAAAATGGGACTTATCTCTTAGCAAATTTAAGTCACCATTCCTTTAATTGGCAGACGAAGGCCGCACAATACTTTGAGAACATGCCCCTGTCCATTGATTGAAACCCATATCCAGTGCGTTTCGAACTTTCTAGCTTTTGTGCTAGGCCCTATTATAGAGATAACGATGTTTTTTGGTTCCCATGCATCAAACATGTTAGATAATGTTGTGAATAATATTGCGTAGCGTGCCACTGCATAAATTGCACCGCTACTGTGCATGTTACAGCGTTTTGTCTGGATGGGGAATTAACTTTTTTACTGGATATGGTGCATTATAATCATCACGTGTGTATGATCATGTACTCCGTACTCGTATGTACAGAGCAGTGCAAGGACAAGGACCCACAGTGCGGACGCAACCCTGGCTGGCCGAAGAACTGGTGTACTGACAAGAACGTCTTCGGCGGCATGATGTACGCCACGGTCAACGAAAAGTGCCCCAAGATGTGCGGACACTGCGGTCAGTTCAGATTACCTGTTTCTCCTTATAACGCATGTGTCTCTTTAGCCGACCGTACTTACGTAGCCGTCCAGCTTATGGTACGAGTTGTCGTCTGTCTGTCTGTCGTCATCTGTAACGTACGTATTGTGGCTAAACGGTGCGAAATAGGGCATAGGTTGCTATTGATCACTTATAGAAAGTCGCATATTAGCTTTCAAATGACATAAAAATCATTGACCTTGGATGACCTTAAAGGGCTATAACGCTTTGAGGTATGCCAATCGTGCGGTATTGTGGCTAAACGGTAAATTGTAGGAAGTCGGTGATGGTACAATCGGATAGGGCGCTGGCGACTTCCTATACGGTGTCAATAATATTCATGTCTCCATATACAGCGGTTTGGCCGCAATTTTCAATGGAAGGTTTCGAGCTATAAGTGGCCATATCTTGGAAATGGTGAGAGATAGGGCCAAGGTTGCTATTAATCATCAACAAGAAATCGCATATGCCCTTTCAGATAAAATAAAAATTATCGATCTTGGATGACCGTAAAAGTCACTGACAACCAGTATGGTCAGCTATCCTAGCGACAGCTGGGCTTCTTGTTTTGCTCTAGGTAACGTAAAGCTGTCGCCTTCATGGGTTACGGATTTGGTAGCCTACGCTTAGATGGACCTTTTAGTTATCGCTGACTGGTGTTCCTATTGATTGCACGGAAACCGCAACGTAAATGGTCGATGTATAAAAACCGACTGGGTTTTGTAAAAGAGCCGCCACGTGTGTCGGCTCTGTTCAAACTAATAGACAATTAAATCGGTATAAAACGGTTCACGTTTGCCTTTACGACTTACGTGTGCTAAAGCTCATTTGAGATGGTATTAAAGTAAAGTGCTGATTAAACATTACTGTAATTTCACTTTCAAGTAAGAGTACAACCGAGATCGACCTTTGACGTAATGGCTTGGCTTTTAATGAGCCAGGGCCAGTGATTGACGAGTTCATTCTCTATTGCGAGTTCGGTTCAATCTGTTGCGCTGTTTTATTATTTTCTTGATAACAAAGGATGCCACGCTTAGACTAACAGAAAAACAATGAAACTTAATGTATAACACGGTCTACGTTTTGGGCGCACCAAAATTCACTTGAGATGGCTTTTAAAAGAACATTGTGGTGTAAATGCGGTGTAAAGCTATTTGACGAACGACCAAAACTGTTAACAGACCTTTGATGGTCGATTACTCATGGATTCGTCTCACAGTCACAAGACTTCTGTATCTTCCGCAGTACCGCTATTTTAGGTACTGTTCGATCACTTCTAGACAAGGCACGCCATTTACACATTTGAGGTCATTATTTACGTGGCAATAAAAGCTGTCATGGGGCATTAGGCTTATACCGAACACGCGTCCGCTGTATAAGTAACCTACCGTGGCGTTAACCACTTAAGTCGTAATAAAAACTTCAAAATGCTTTCACTCCTCTCCTCCTTCCTCTCTTCATACAGACCTCTTCACCATTATTTACCAGCCACAAGCCCACAACTTTACTCTTTTATACCAGCTACGAAATCTTCTTTTTCTCAAATCTTACTCTCCATAAAAATTTTAACATCTGGCATCAGCAATGTCGTGGATTAGGCATAAGAAGTTGATGGGGCAGGAAGTTGCAACTTGCAATTTGCGACAGACAGCTGCACGTTTCAGACACGCACAGGAGATTTTCAATTTTTATCCCCAAATTCTTCATAATGGGGAATTTCCATTTATCAAATTTTGTACTTTAAAAATAATGTTAAACCAAAAAAATTGCGACAAGATTAACAGGATAAAATTTAGGGAAAGAGGCGATTGCTGTCCCTGCCCTCTGCCATGACGTCACGTGACGTCACAGTGATGTCTTCGGGCTGACTTCTGTCGGAACTGTTATCGGATTATTTTGCTCACGACTTCACGTTTAGGTCTCGTTATTCTTTTTATATTTGATATTCATCTAGAATGACATCTCTGAGCCATATTAACTTGCCTGTTTCTTGCTGCCTATCACAACAAGCACTAGTCACTAGCTTCTCAGTCATATCAACATCGATGACTACGAAAGACCCTGAATTTCCAAAATAAGGGGTTTTATTGATTTTTGCGATCTTCGGCTGCAGCGCACACTTCAATAATGAATTGCGACGAAATGGCTGGAGATAGACTTACAGTTTGCGAATAGGGACTGCTATAGGCTTTCGCGCGTCTCGTGAGCATTAGCTCAAATTTCTTGTTTACATAGGCCTAGTAGCATGTATACTTCCTCCGTTTCTCTTATTTCTGCTCCGTTTCTAATAGTTTTAGCACCATCGAGTACGTTATTTTTTATGCAGTGGGAGGAAACGAGCCGTGCAAGGGACGAAGCTACAACGACATCGACCGAGACGCCGAGAATCTGGACAACGCCGAGCTCGAGTTCCTCATTGGAGCGCTCGAGAAGAACGACTAAACAACTACGACAACTACTGCAGCGGTCATATGACGCCGACTTACATGGGCGCACCGACGCACCGTAACGTTTTCTCTGTCGCAGCGAAACCAAGGCGATATCAGAAATATTCTTATGGAATTTCTGTGATGAAATCAAACGGAACTTGCTTAATCACTAAGCCTCAATCGTCAGGTGAATTTAAACATGTTTCTATAGGCTATAAATTAAATCAAACATACTGTTGCTGAGTCACAAAATTACGCTCCTAATTTGCGCAAATGGTTAGCCGCACATTTTAGCAACATCTCGGCTTCTAAGACTGATAGAGACGAACGCGTGCTCTATATAGATGCGCCCTTGTTACTCCGTACGTTCTAACCTCCAGCGGCAGCACACTCACGCGTAATTAGCTCGTTGTATAGTGATTTACTAACTCATTCTTGTGACTTAATTTGTTGACTGGCTACAGCTGAGTGCTGGCGCCTTGTAGTTTTATCTTCAGGGTGTGCCAAAAAATGACCTAACTTGTTTTTGTCAGAACTTCGTCAAATCTCCACCAAATTTGATAATTTTTGGCGTACGGATAGCCAAGACGATAGAAATATATAAGGTACACTCACTGTCCACCTCACGTTGTTTATATCAACGCACTACCGTGTAAAACGCAGATGCTCCATATTGTTGCATAATGCTACGTTGTTGTCTCTGTAAAAGTTCTAATGACTTATCAAGCACACAATAAACCAAAATCTGATTCATTTAGTAGAATTGTAAGTTTTTGAAACAACTTGCTTTCAAACTATCAGAATTTATGTCCAAAGTGTACGCAATGGCTTAGACGTGATGCAGGGGCGTCATTTAAGGGAAGGACTGGAAGGGTCTACGGACCCCCAAGGATTTATGATTCTAGTTTTTCCCCTGTAAATCATACCTATGAAACAGTGTTACTGCTGCAAAAACAATACTTTACGCAGACTGAGACCCCCAAGGATCACTGAGACCACAACAATTTACTGAAATGACGCCCCTGACATGACGCCACGGCATACAGTGGCATTAACGATCAACTGATCAAAATGCACAGCACTCATACATGGATAAAATGTGTTTTAAGCTCATCCATCAGTTACTTTGTTGTCTGCTGTTTTTAGCGTAAAATGTTTAATACCACAAAATTATTAAATCTCATGTTTTTTGTGGAACTCATAATGCGCAAGTGAGCAATCTGATACTGATAATCACCGCGTAATGTAACAATTTGGAGCATCTGCGTTTTACACGGTAAAGCATCAACATAAATTCTGTGAGGTGGACAATGAGTCTGCCTTACATAATTTTATCGTCTTGGCTATCTGTGTGCCAAAAATTATCAAATTTGCTGGATATTTGATGAAGCTCTGACAAAAACAAGTTGGGTCATTTTTTTGGCACACCGTGTACGTTTTGCTATGTCTCCATCACATCTGCTTGAATGAACTATGCCAGATAATTGCGTCCATCCGCCAGCAGCTTTCACAAACGATGCAAAAACTTTTACAGGGCTTGCTTTTCAGTGACTTTTGTGCGCTGCAACTTGCCAGCTCGAGAACACGCGAGCTTGTGAGACTATATTAACCCAAATGTTACAAGCAACTGATCGACTGAAACCGTAGACATGTTTTCCGTGGCTGACTATATACATGTGTTTATGGTGTGTTGTAGAACTGCTCATTGTTTTGTCATCACAATTATTTTAGCCATAAGTGGTAGAATTAACACTAACGGTCGAAAATGCAGTAATAAAACTGCAGTTTACGTGCTGCTTGCTGTTTAAAATACCCGTGTTTTTATTTGCACATATCTTACTATAATGCGCAGAAAGTCTGTCTGTCTGTCTGTCAGCCCCCTCTAGCGCCTTCCCTGTGGCACGGTCGTGAACCACGACCGCGGCGTTCGAGTCCTTGGGTACGTGCCCCCCACCTTGCCTTCCACCAGCCCCCACGGGCAGCTTGGGGGCGGGGGTTGAGTTGCCGGGTCTTCTTACCCCGCTGATTCTGTCAAGTTCGTCAGTAGTGCTCAGCTTCCTGGCGAATGACGGCCACTTAAAGGTCCCAGCGTAAGGCCTTAAGCCCGGCCATGAATTTCATAGTCTCTGCGACGTGTGCCGGTGTCACAAAATAGCATCGCCCCCCTTAAAATGTTGCCCCCTTGGTAAAATAAAATCGCCCTGGGAGCGAGGTTTGCGGTAAAAAACCGCCCCTCTGCTTGAAAATTCGCTCCCACCAAATAAAGCAACATCGCCTCCCTGATTAAATCGCTCTCCCTGCATTTTGCTTTCAAGTCTAATTGTGCACACAAACAGCAAGTACATTATGATACATTAAACATGCAGGTTTTGGATGTTTGATGATGCTGAAATGTGAAACGACTTTATGGCGCTGGCAGTCGCCAGATGAAGCTCACTACGTAATCG
>Ga0056128_1003410_pt1 | contig 19467 bp, 18 predicted proteins | sample WorMetLIZISLAND2_FD_71113 | JGI IMG/M metagenome (GOLD analysis project Ga0056128, IMG submission 71113) | Marine gutless worms symbiont microbial communities from Max Planck institute for Marine Microbiology, Germany - Olavius geniculatus... ... | reverse complement strand
CGCTCGTATGTATTGTCGCTCGCTCACGGGAAAAATCTCGCTCGCTCTCGCTCGTCCCGTTTCTCGCTCGCTACCGCTCGCTCTCGCTTACACGTCTACGAGGAAATCGGAAAGAATGAGCATGCATATTTCGTCCCATTTCCCCGGACGAAGTTTTTAAACCTCGGAAGGCTCGGCGACGTCGGACAACATCTCGGACGAAGAAATTGGTGCGTGTAGCCGCGGCATAAGTGAACATACAGTCGTCAGTCAGTCAGTCTGTCGTTAATGACTTGCTCAGCTCTCTGTCCGTGCAGTACTGTAGACTGCTGTAGCTCGGTACTGACGCTGGTCGGTGGGTGTGAGTCTATTCATCCACCGCTCGCTGTCGCTCGTCCGTCCGCCCGTCCGTCCGACCGTCGCTAATAACAATGGTTTCCGGTTTTTCATTGCGTCGTTCGATGCGACGCTGAGGCGCGGCGCGTCGACGCAAAATTGCGCCGATAAACTATCGCCGGTGTGCGATGAAATATTAAACGATGCTAGCTGACTGGGCTGGGCTGGCGGGGTGGGCGCCGTCGTCATTCTGTTGTCATTTGACGTCGCACCGAACGGGTCTCGTCGATAACTGCTGCTGCCGGTGCCCGATTAAAATGTCTTCCCCATGAAAAATCCGCCAGTAGAGAGATAATCACTAAACTGATATGTCCTCCTCTTATTAAAATATCACCGGCTCCATAAAAAGTCTCCCCATTATAGGATCGCCCTCTCTCCAGAAAAATCTCCCCCGGCCGACATTTTACCGGTAAAAATCCGCTCCGTCCGGCGGCCGCCCCGGGCGGGGCGGATCTTTGCCGGTAAATTGTCGGCCGGGGTAGACGTTTCTGGGGATGATCCTATAATGGGGCACCGACCGGGGCGCTCGCATCATTGCGCGGCGGGGGTCCACAGACAGGCAGGCCAGCTTCAGCCGCTGGCGTAGCAGAGCTCTCTATGCATATGTACGTTATGAATACGTCGATATGATATGCATCATGACGCCACCAGCGAGCGCAGGCGGCCGGGAATTGCTGGATGAATATTATAGAGTTCAGAGACTGCACGATTGACTCTATCTCTCCTACATCGTCATCATTGAAAGCGTGTTTTTACTAAGACATTTAATAGGCCTATGATATCCTATGTGGCAAATCTACTCGCCGTGGTCGTTGCTTCATTTTCAGCAAGTTTGAGTTGTAATGCTTAATTTCCATCCATTCGGGGTACCTAAATCGAGTACCGGCCTATTTGGCTGGGGTTAAGACGGGGCGCGTTCGCCTGTGCACTGTGTGATCCCATACGACAGGTGACGCTCCGTAGCTCTAGATAAGTTTTCTATAAAGAGCTACACACCCATGCAAGAGTTTTAACCTTCTTAACCTTTATTATCCGTTTTATTTCTAGGCTTGCCTATGTGTTTGCGTGATCAAAACAGGCGAGTGAGTGAGTGAGTAGTTTCTTAACGGCACATCAGCACAAAATAGGCCATTCAGTGTCATACATACAAACAGGCGAGAAGGGGCCGGTGTAAAGCGCATAGGCCTAATGGCGTGATTCGCTTATGATTTCGATCGAATTGCTGCAGTTCGGTGGCTGATCCGGCATATACTATCACATCGCCGGTCTGCATGCTGGCGTGACCGTGTGAGTCGTGTGTATCGAACAGTGGCGCCGCGTCACGGCGGTGACGCAGGGGACCAATCAACGGTCCCTGATTGCTGACGCTCGTCCAACTTTGCTGATGAAAACACAACAGGAGCGCCGACGCTGTGAAAACACGCCGTGTTTGTACGACAAACGGTCGAGCGTGGCCACGGCGTGTCCTCGCCGGCGCCCGTCACGGTCCCTAGCCGGTCCTTCGTCCCGCCGCCGTCCGGCACTATCGTATCGCGCCGAGTTCAATAATGTATATCGCGCCGCAACATTTGACGGCGATTTGTCGATAGCGGTAGTCGTCGACGTTAGGTATAAATTAAGTCGATGATCGTTAACCAGATGAGGCAGCGGTTGGGTGGTAACTTTTGTTGCAAATTGCGGTCAAACTGCTGCAGATAGCAACATGGTTAAGGTCCCACAGTCAACTCTATTTGCTTTTTTGGACATTTTTTCAGTCCAGCATACCGTTTAGGCACAGTACATTAGTTTATTTTGTTACAGACAGACAGCAGACAGACAGACAAAGTGACAGACGACAGCTTGTGCTATAGGCAAGACCGTTAGTACGGTGGGCCAAAAACGACTTCTTGCAGACTGCTAGTGTTGAATCACGCCAACAATTGATCGATATTGCGCTCCTATCGTTCGAAAATGCACCAAAGAACCGTTGTCATCTTTATGAGAACTATTCGGTTTGACGTAACATGGACAGTATGTAATATAATTATGATTAAAATTTAAAAGTGCCTCGAATCACAAACAATCTAACAATCTAGGCGAAACTTTTCGTCCTTCCATAATTTTGCAGGGCAGCAACGAAGAAACGGTGACGTTGGCTGTATTTTGAGACTTTGGATCTCTCTGTTATGAATATAATTATTTTGTCGGACGCCTGGTGACGTGCCGTGTGCAGATGATGCTATATGAGCCGGGTCGCGTGTTCCAGCTACACGAAAATACCGGTTACTCCAGTGTCGGCGGCGGCATCGGTGTTTTGCAGACATCGCCGGTTAACCACCAGTTTCACTACACCGTCCCTGCCGGCTGTTCGCCCAAGCAAGTGAGACCCGTTATTAAGGCAGCTCGCGGCGTTCACTATTTTAAGAATAAACCGGACAATATTCATACGTAAATACGATGAAATTCGTAACAGAAAAAAGTTAACAAAACTTGTAATGACGTGTGCCGTCGTCCAGATAGTGAGAAAAATGATTAACGCCAAATCTGAATAAAAGTAATTGCCGAAAAAATTGTGTAGCTGTTATTTTTCAAAATAAGTGAATTATGGCTATTCTGCATTCACATTGCGTTCTTATTGCAAGTGTAACATCTGTTTCCCGGGCTTTCGACAGCACATGTTATAGCTATACGTCCTAACTACAAACTGCAAAGTTCTTAAATATTCATTTCATTACATATTAGAATATAATAAACAAATTTAAATGTTATTTATTGAAAACAAACTTTACAAGAACGTCGTTATAACACCAGCGAAAAAGTCTTGTGAGAAAATGCACTGCGTAGGAAGTTATCTTCAATTTTTTAATCGACAACAGATAGGATATTTTGCCATTTTGAGCTCGATATTCAAGATTGTTAATTTTCGCTCGTTTCAATTTTCATTGAACAGCTAATGGTGATTGTGTGGATGCAGGGGACGGTCGCTGCGGCGGCGGAGCTAGCTGAGATGACAGCAGCAGCTGCAGCAGCAAGTAGCCAGCCTGCTGTGCTCGGTTACTACACGCCCGCCGCTGAACATTGCGGCGCGATCAGCCATCCGGCACAGCTGCGTGCCGGTCAAACTGTCTACGTTCAGCTTGCTGACCAGTCGTCCGCCGCCGCAGCCGCTACTGACTTCAAGCGTGACGTCATGCCGCAGGTCACTCACTTTTTGCACTCACCCGCAGTACGTGTAAATCTTGGCGCAAGTGTTTCGTCGTGAAAGTGCGGGCAAGGTTTTTCAGCGTTTCGACTTCGACGTGGAATTTTACTTGGGAGACTGGAAGATAAGCTGTGCCAACTTGCTCGAACTTGCTTCGAAATGCGTTCGTTTTTTTCAAACTCAGAATGCCCCAAAATTGACGCGGCTGCCCTTCGCCCCAGACGCCGCTAAAAGATTTTATTTTGCGCTCTCCATGTACTCCATTTAGCTAGATCTAAACAGAAGACCCCGGAAAAAACGGAAAAGGGGGGAAAATAAAGAACGGGAAAGGGAGGAGGGAGAGATGAAACATGGTTGGGGAAGGATTGTTCCAGCTGCTCAATGGAGAATAAGCGACCCTGACTGTAAGCGTTTTACTGAGGCCGCTTCAGGAAAAAAATATGTGATTATTAAAAACTTCGAAGTAGAGAAAAAGACAGCGTAACAGATCTGTGCGTAAACGCGCGCTTTTTGGCATTTGATATTTTGTTTTACTGTACGTAGGCCTATATGGCTGCTTGTTTTAATAGTATCATTCTGAGAACTCGGTAAACTTGAATGCTGAAATCTACTATAACGGCTTTTTGATTTTTTGGTGGAATTATAGATATTAGCATTTTTCATGTAAAGACAGAAGTTATTGTGTTTAAATACGACAGAATTCGATCGTACAAACAATCCAGACCGTTCAGCAGCAACAGCAACAGCCGCCGCCGATGGAAAGCATAAAACTGTCACCTCCAGCAACTCAACAGTCTCAGACAGCGACATCGGCACCCAGTGTTCTACGAGTCATTGTCGAGAATATGTGTTATCAGATCACCGTCGATACGTTGAAACAGGTGACCGACCGTGTCCTATCTGTTGCACAGTCATAAAAATAGGCATCCAGCGTGCATTATATTGACAGTGAAAAATGCAAATGCCGTTTATTGTTATTGTTATTGTTATTTTCAAAGAAAAAACTACACAAATCGTTTAACACTTCCTGGTATAGTGTAACAGCATGACGTTGGACTTGTCACTTCTGGTCAGGACGCTGTCAAGTGGTTACCACTTGGACGGGTGTCTGTCTGCGAACATGTAAACTAAGTCTGTGTATAACCAACACTTTGCAAGATCAACTTAACCTTCTATCTTTTTTTTGACTAAATGTATTCCGAGCTTTATGTTTAAATCAGTGATGTTATCGTAAATGTCTTGATGACGACACAAGTTGAAGTGAGTTTTACCGTAATGTTGGTGCGTAGAAGTCGTTTGATGGACATGTCTAACGCGAAAATTAATGTTGCATTTCAGATATTTGCGAAATATGGTCAAGTACTGAAAATCGTCACCTTTACAAAAAATAGTAAGTATTCGTTTGCGTGTAAGTTGTATGCCGATTTATTGTCGGATTATTTGACCATTGGTTTGAAACTTTATTTATTAATACAAATTTATGGTTTTTTATGGCTTTTAATGACAAAATGTAAGAGATGCATTTTATATGCTTCTTTTATTTGGGCCTGTCTGGTTGAAATTTCAGGTACATTTCAAGCTTTGATTCAGTTTGCCGACGCAGTGTCTGCATACAACGCAAAGACGGTAAATAACAATATCACTAGTCTACAGTGCGCGAAGTAGGGTGAACATCGATTGAACTTTGAAGGGACTAGCAAAGACTGTTGGCAGGCTTTTCTGTTGTCACCAAAACTGACAAACTGGACTGAATAATAAATGCTACACAATATAATTATTCTATCATCTTTATCATTTTAATTTCGTGTTTGATACCAGGCCGGTGCGGATAGGCCTAACTTTATAATACAGCTTCTGCATCTATTCAGTGTCTTTAAAAATTATGATTTAGAAAAGCTGAGATATGGTAAGTAAACTCAAACTGGTACAAAGATGGCAAATTTACACACAAGATAATTGCTAACAGGTTACGTTTGAATTTGTTTACTGATTCGTATAAAATAACCGTGCGCTGCCTTTAACGCAGATTGGCGCTGTTGGCTGCGCTGCATCGCAGGACACGTAAAAACTCTTCTTTAACAACTGTTCCCAAGTATAATTGTGGACATTACTGAAACATTATGTTTGGTGGATGCACGAACATTGGCCGGTTGTGGGTATTATTTTAGCGTTACTGATTCATCCGGAAATATTTTATGCGAATGCGAATTTGTGAATAACAATGGTGCGTTTGTCAATCTGCTAAATGTGCCTATCATTGATCTACCGAGGTTAGCCAGCCTGCGGTTGATGCGCATGTTGCAGGCACTGAACGGCTCGAACGTCTACTACGGCTGCTGTACTCTGCGTATCGACTTCTCTAAGCTCAGCACGCTCAACGTGCGCTACAACAACGAGAAAAGTCGCGACTTTACCGACCCCACGCTGTCCGCCGGCAACGTCGCAGTCTCGCCTTTTAGCGTCTCCGTCGTCGGCTACGGCACGGGTCAGTTATCTCGCTCACTTCACCTACCCTCCCTCCCCACCGAGTTATCCATCTGAGAGCAAAACGTAGAAAAGTCCAAGCTTTCGTCCAGAAGCGCTTCAGCTATCTGCTTGCTGATAATTACATCGCATAGGTTTAAAATAAGACATATTATGTCCTGAATAGTAATTGTATTTTGTAAAATAGGAATAATCTGCCTGCCGTCAGTAAAATCTAATAGCATGCATTTATTGTGATTATCAGATCTACATCATATGGCAAACGAGCTAAAAGCTGCATGCACTATGGACTAAAAGCGGAATAACCGCTGCAATAACGCGATAGTTTGCACCCAGAGAAAAAAAATCGGCGTCAGTACGCGGAATTGCTATGAAAATCTTTATGAAGCCGTTTGCTGACTGTGCACTCATAATGACTGCGTCGCGTGTGGTAGCAAAGCGGGTGGTAGGCCTACCGTCGGGCATGCACATTTTGTTGCCGAACCAGTGTAGGACCAAAGCAAATGAGTGCGGCCAGAATTTGACGTCGTCATATAGAGCACAGTGCTTTTTTAATACGTTGTCGTTTCTGAGTCCAAAGGCGCGTACAGAGCAATGTAACTGAACTGAACTGAGTTTTTGACGAACTGACCAATGGGCAAGAAGTAATGCATTATTACACTGGGCACCGTCTAACGGCGTCGGTAACCAACGTGACTGCGTTCACGTACGCGTCAAGCAATAACCGAATGGACTCGTCTTGCTCGCTTATTAGTCAGTTTGTCAAAAACTAAACCGTGTCAGTTCAGTTCAGTTTCGTTACGTCGCTCTGCATGCGCTTTAACGAGATCGACCAACTGCGTCGGCTCACACGCAGTGGACTAGTACAGAATCGTTTCCTTCAGCAATTGTAGTTCATTAACGCTAAATACTAAATGAAGTTCGTAGCACTGTTGGAAAAATCCCAAACTCTGCAACCTAGCTTCTTTGTGGAGGATTTGTTATGCAACTGGTGTTGTTGCTGTTATACCAAATTTATAGCAAATTTAAGCAAATCGACTTAAATCAGCTTTGCTGAGATTTTATCGGTCTATTTGCTTAAAACGCTCTTCAGAACATTTTGAAATGGCGGCTGCAGTAAAGATTCTCTGTCTACTTTCAGACGCCATCGTCAACACTTTTGCTTCCACTAGCACATCGAGCGCGTTATTACAGTTAAGGCGTTATATAAATTACCTACTTATTGATTGACTTTTTTATTTGTCGTGGTTGTCGATGGTGATCAGGGATGAATGATGGTGTAGGTTCTCGTTCGGTGTCTAGTCAATCTGTGGCGCCTGCCATGGTAACCGGTCACTCTGCCCCTGCGCTAGCTTACTGCTTGACCACCTCTGCAGCCGCCGGGTCGCCCTACGAGTGTCTGGTACCAGCCACGTTCAACGTGCCCTGGACAATCGCCGTCATCAACCCCGTCATACTGGTCACCAACATTTCCGAGGAGGTCACTAAAATTTGGAATTGTTTGTGCTGATTTTAACTTTTTTCCTTTAGGCGTAAGTCTACGACCAAACGTGCAATCTTTGCAAAAGATTTTCTTTTCCAATAATGCATTTATTTTTATTTTCAAAGTTGACTAATGTTGTGCAACACTTTATGCATGACTGATGCACTGGTATGTTTTATGAGATAGGTTGAATTAAGTTAAATATTTTCACCATTACTTTGGGCTGCTTTTTCGTACAGCACGGCCATGCGTGCTGCTGTGCAGTTCTACTTGTTAAAGCGCATACAGAGCGACGTAACTGAACTGACATGGTTTAGTTGTTGACTAACTGATTAATGGGGCAAGCAGTAATGCATTACAGTAGGCACCGTCTAACGGCGTCCGTGACGTACGTGACTACGCTGTCGTACGTATCAACCAATGACCAGTAAGCTCCTTTTGCTTGCTCATTGGTCAGTTCGTCAAAAACTAAACCGTGTCACTTCAGGTCAGTTATGTAGCTTTGTGCGTGCCTTTACGTGTAAATTGTTTTCTTCTTGAACAAATAGAGTAAAGAGGGAGACAAGGGTCAGTGCTACCAGAAACGCTTCAGCTATAATCATACTGGGAGTTATGTATATGAACTAAGTAGGCTAAATAAGTAAGCTTAAACTGTCTCAAGCGAAGTGGGAGACTGTTTTAGATGTCACAACATGCTTGTAAATGGTTATCAATAAATCGCTGACTGTAATTAAAACTGTAGTGACAATAGAATGGCTTTGATTATTTACTCCGTCAATTCTTATCTGCTAATATCCGTAGAACAAAATCGATATGCCCATGAGTGTGAACACGTATTTTTAGATGACGATTTTATTTGTGTTTGTTGCAGGCTACACCAGATGATCTTTTTACTTTATTCGGTGCGTTCACATTATTCTACTTTTTTCGTTTGTTCAAAATGAAATTTGCAGTTAAATACGAAATATATTCGTAAAATGTTTTAGGTTTATAAAGCATAATTTGTTGTGCAAATAATTTGTTGAAATAAAATTTATTTAGTCAAATAAATGTTGTAAGACCACGAGATTTGAAGGCCAAGCGAGTACATTTCTGTAAACAGCTGCGCCAAATAGCCCATTCATTTAAACCGTTATAAATTAAAAATCTTCCACTAATATACTCGTCAAGACTCGTCAAGTAAAGTGCAACAAAATGATTTTTAAAGATTTCACCAGGTCATAAAATGCGTTGCTCTGATGCTTTGTAAAATATTAGTGTGCGCTGACCGAAAACACGACAGCGGCAGAACAAAGCGTGCAGGCATGTACGTGAACGTGACAGCGGTAATTGAAGAAAACCCGCTACAAATTCACTGTTCACGCACTTACCGTCGCTATAATTATCCACCAAAGACGCTGACTCAAGCTAGAAGGATATGGTGGCCCAATGGGAACGTTCACATTGATTTTGTTTTTCTACACTTTTCGCTTTTGAGTTAGGAATCCGTACGGGCCAGACGGACGGACGGACGAAATGGCAAGACCCGTATTACAGCTCGTTAGGATGGCCGCACAAAAAGGACGCCTATAGTGTATATGACGCGCGCACGCTAGCCGCGCACTATGGATAGCATGCAACATGCTGGACATTTAATGGTGAGATTTTTACGCGCTACAGCTATGTCGTCTGTCTGTTTGTCGTCTGTATGTAACAAATGTATTTTGTCCAAACGGTATGTTGTAGAACAGAACTTTTTACACCAGTAATTAGCCTTTTGTCAAGGCTCTCTGCTTACAAAATTTCAGCGATCTAGTGCAAAGGAGACAATTTCGAAATTGGGGTTGAATGGAGGGAGTAGGGAAAATGTGCGTTTTCAACGTAAAACTGGCCATATAGGCCTATCGGAAACGGTGAGAAATAGGCTCTAGGTTGCTAGTGATCACTAATACGAAGTAGCATATTGGCTTTCAAATGACATAAACGTTATTGATTTTGGATGACCTTAAAAGTCAGTACGCGCTGTTGTGGTTAAACGGTGAGAGATAGAGCCAAGATTGCTATCGATCACTAATAGGAAATCGCATACGCCGTTTCAGATGAAATGAAAATTTGAAGGTCAGTATACTGCAACAGGAACTGTATAGACTGTAGCGCATCTTCCCAAGCGACAGCTGAGCTTTCTCGTTCATTATTGCTTTGCGCGTTAATTACGTTTGACGCGTGTCATTGTATGATGAGGGAATTCCGCTAACAACGATGTAATACGATAATTATATTAATTTTTCGCTGCAGTTTGACGCTTTGCATTACATAGTACAAGCAGGAGGATATTAACAACTTGAAAGGAAATGTTTACAAATGTAAATAGTAATAATGCTTAGCTTTTAATTAGTTACTAATTAGTTATGTATTAAAAAGAGTTGACGTCTTTTCTTGCTTTGCTCACGGTGTAGATAGTTCGTGTTTGTAAGAATTAAGTGCTGAAATTTCTGAAGAATTGCTTATGCGTGCAGGGGTATATGGCGATGTCATTCGTGTAAAGATCATGTATAATAAAAAGGATAAAGCGTTGATTCAGTTTGCTGATGGAAAGCAAGCACAGCTTGGTAAATATTGCACGTGAAGATCTTTTAATGTTAAACTTTACTTTTTGATGCTAACGCCTTTCTTCTGCGACGGCTTATAAGCCTACTTGTGCAACGACGCAAAGCTAGATCAAAAATTGGCGAGTACCGACCGGCCGACGACCGGTACGATTAGTTACTGTTGTGTCTGATGCAATTTTCATACAGCGTTATCGCCAACAATTTATGCAGAATTTCGCATTTTCCCTTTCTTCCCGTCCTGAGTTAAATCTTTTTTTTGCATATGCACGTCTTTCCTCTCACACTTGTATTTGTCTTTGCGCTTTATTGACTCCGGAGTAGGACATGTGGTAATCATTGTCATTGTTTATCAGGCCAAGGGCAGCAAAATGCAATTGCATGCATATTTATGTTTTTAATGAATTTGTTGTAACTGTGTGATTGGTTAAACAGCTGTACTGCACTTGGACAAAGCAAGAATATGGAATCGTGAGATCAAAGTGTCGCCCTCAAAACATTTCGTCGTTCAGATGCCAAAGGACGGACAACCGGTTTGTCAGAGATAATTTGTCATTTGTTCTACTAATGATTCAAAAACGCATTTACAGGGAGGGCCAAAAAAGTAAGCCATTGCACTTTGTCCATGTCTTCGCTAAATATTGATCAATTTTCACAGTTTTTTCACCAGTGGACTCCGTAAAAAAATTTGCTACTTAGTGGCATGCACATCACACTTATTATGTCGCTACACTACTTTGTAAAATTTAAATATCCAAAAAACATACAATATTTGGAAATGGACACGAGGTCAAATGGTTCATTTTTGAAGTATTTAACTTAAATGTTAAATGATGAATTACAGTAAATGTTAAAACCATTGGAGGATATATTAAACATTTATAAAAATAATTTTAACTATTTTTACTGAGCACTAATTTTCAATGTACACTAGTGCTGTTTGACGGCTGCAATCTTGCTCAGTTAACTGCATAAGCATACAGAGCAATGTATTTCAATTGTGCAGCTCTACAAGCTGTGCACTATTTTTTGAAACATGAAAACTTGTTCTGTAGCTACACCTAAACCTTTTTGGCATTTATTATAACTTATGTTTAACATTTTACTCAAATACTTTAAAAATTTACCACTCGACTTTATTACTATGTGTAGAAATTTTTGTAGATTTATATTATACAAAGTAATGTAGCAACATAATAAATGTGATGTGCATGTCACTGAGTATCACATTTTTTCCAGAGTCTACTGGTGAAAAAATTGTAAAAATTGATCAGTATTTTGCAAAGATATGGAAAAAGTACAATGGCTTACTTTGTTGTCTCACCTGGGCCACCCTGTATAAAATGTGTTTAGGCTAGGCTACTGATTTTACTATTATAATGCTCTAAACAGTAGTAATGTTTCAAAAAATGCCAGTTTGCTCTGCTATTTGCTAAGTATTACTGCTAATGTAATTAACTTAGGTGAAAATAAAACTCCATGTTATCAATAACAACAAAAGTCAATAACTTACTAACAAGTAAGTATCATACGCAGTAACTCTGTTTTAGGAGGTTATCTGATTTGATGTGTGTAGAAGCTTCCATTTCCCAGAGTACTTTGATGTAAAATGCAACATTAATATTATTGTGGTTTCTCTAGTTTATTTAAAATATTTGCTGTTAATTTCTGTGTTGTCATTTGATTGGAAATTTGTATTGCATGCATGCACGTTTGATATGTGGATTAAAACACTATACACCGTGGTCCATAAAAAACCTGCCACTGTTATTTTTTAAATGGCTCCATGCAGCATTGGCCGATTTTATTTTGGCGTGCAACATCTGGAAGAAACTCTACGCAAGTGACTGTACTTTTGGCCACCTCACTTTAATACTGTTGCTACACTACCTTGTAAAATGCAGGTTGTTAAGCCTGCTGCTTGCAAGTGGTGTCAACGTTTGCCACTTGCATTCGCGCTGGAGGAGGACATTTTGAGCACATGCTGTAATAAAGAATATGTGATGTGACGTGTGTGATTTCTTGAGATACAATCGTTGCCATTCGTGTTTGTCGCTTTTTAGTTAATTATTTCTGAGCCGACGCGTGCGTTATCCAGAATGAATTCATTGTTGTAAATGCCAAAAAAATACAACTTCTGCATTTCACAAGGTAGTGTAGCGACGTATTAAAGTGAGGTTGACAAAACTAAAGCCATTTATGTCAAGTTTTTTCGCCAAAAATTATTAAAATGGGCCAATGCTTCACGAAGCTATTTAAAAAATAAAAGTGGCACATTTTTATAGACCACGGTGTACTTACATAATACTTACTTAAAATTGTGAAATGATGCATTTTTGCTAGCTGCTTTGTGGTACGCCTACCGTCTTAGTGCCGCTGTTTTTCTATAATTCTTATCACTGGCAATGTTGCGACATGTCGTGTGCAGGATTCTGGGTTGACGAAAGACTACAGCAACTCGCCGCTGCATCGATTCAAGCGACCGAACTCCAAGAATTATAACAATATCTACGCGCCTTCGTCAACACTCCATTTGTCCAACATTCCGTGAGTTTATCGCTTAGTATCTACGCACACATGTGTTTAATGCATCTGCAACTTGCTGAATAAACAGTCTAAGCGGTCTGTAGGTTTAGTTGATTTCACAACATTTTCAAATAGTTCATAATTGTTCGCTTATTTTTGCCTTTGTTCTTATTTTTTACGGACGGCTGTCAGTGTTTTTTTAACGTCGCCGTTCCTGTTCGTCACTTGTAACCTTTAAAATGTCATGTTCTCTGTCTGTGAACGAACTAAATGATGATGATGATGAGTTCTGCATCGTCAGTGAATTGCCGTATAGTGTGAGCGGCCGATATTAAACAAATGCCGCACCTGCTCGCCTCAGATTTTTAAAGGGAAAAGCCATTTTATGTCTCCACCGGCAAGCGGAGCCGTAGACGTCACGTTTTTCATGTCGTTTGTTCGTCTTTTAGTCAAACTGTTTCCGCGATATCAATGATAGATTTTCACTAAACGTTTGCCAGCGGTACAGTTAAAGCTGTTGGACAAAGATTAAGGTTTAAGGCGCGTACAGAGCGACGTAACTGAACTGAACTGAACTGACATAGTTTAGTTTTTGACGAACTGACCAATGGGCAAGCAATAATGCATTGTAGCAGACACCGTCAATGGCGTCGGTGGCCTAAGTGACTACGCTCACGTACGCCTCAACCAATAACCGATAGGCTAGCTCTGATTGGTCATTGGTCAGTTCGTTAAAAACATAAACCGTGTCAGTTCAGTGACGTCGTTCTGTACGCGCATTTGGACTTTGGTGTCGAGAAAGCAAAAAGCAATATCGCATTGATACGAAGCATTAGAGAGTTTGAGGTGTTGCTTGGAATTCTAACTGTTCGTTACACACTGTACATAATCAAGCCAGTAGAATGTGAAAAAAACGATAGATGCTTCACGCATGTTTACAGTCGCACTGTATCGCATCAAAGTGATTGAGGCGTCGCGCGCTTTCTTGCGATAAGCTTATAAGAGCGTTTTGTCAGAATTCCCTTACTGGTGCACTTCACGACGTACTGTATTTGCAATAAACTGATTATTCCAGCTTAGTCACGTCGCAACGCCGCTTTCTAAAATGCAGTTTTGTAAGCCTTAGACTACGCTGATATTTGCGACAAAGTGTGGAAACGCATTTAAAACTTAGCGGTCTGGATTATTAGTGCCTCGTGAACGAATTTTAAACGAATATTTTAAACAATTTGTGTGAATGGTAGACCGACGACATGTGATGGTGATCTAATCGGTCTGTTCTCACGGTACGGCACCGTCGTCGCCTTCAAATTCTTCGAGTAAGCATGCACTTTCATACTAGCTGAATATAGTGAAAAGATGAAAATCTTTTAGTCACAGGTTAGGCCTACTGTACTTGTAAACGGAACGTAAAGAAAAATCAGCGTTACGTTTGGTTTGTACTTAAACTTTTATTAAACTTTGCGTTTGCCGCATCTTTGGAGAATCGACACGAATCAGCGACGTCAACAGTCACAGCAGGGCCCAGGGAAAATATTCTCGCTGGGCCAGTCTGGGAAAAAATTGAATTTCCCTTTTAAAATTGCTCACTCTCGAGTACTTTGAATTTTTGAGCTACGGTTGGGCCCACAAACGTCGCGGGGCCCAAGGAAAACTTCCCGCCCTTTCTCCCCTTTCGACTAGCCTGAAACGAACAGCGGATTATTAACAAGTGTCATACGACTTACATGAAGTTTTCAGTGCTCAGTATTATGATAATGTTTGTCTCTCAGTAAAACGTCGGTTTTGGGGATGCGTTTTGATACGACAGTTTATATATTTTGGATTTGTATTATATCGCTTAATCGCTATATTGCATGTTACAGGTCAGACCGCAAAATGGCTTTAATGCAGATGAGTTCTGTCGAAGAAGCAATCCATTGTCTCATGGTAATAAATCTTCTAGTTTCAACTGTTACTTCTTTGTTGTTGTTTTTTTATTGTATTACACACGGTGTTTCAAAAAACATCCCGGACATTTTTGATTCTAATCTGAATAAAAATTATCAGATTCTCATACTTTTTGGTGTAAGCATTTCTGACACAACTTGCCATCAAGTCATTATTCAATTTTCCACTTCACCCAATGTCTGCTTCTGCACTACCTAGGAAAATAAGACCAAGCAAAATGTGCGTTGTAATATACAAAAAAACATGAAAAAAACATTTCCATCATTATTGATCACAACTTGAGGCGTGATTATCAGATTTTAATAATTTTGGCACAAATATTTCGGATACAAATGGCTATTAAATTACAGTTTAAATATCTACTTCATCCAATGTCTGCTTCGATCTGCACTACCTGGGGAAAGCTGACCAAACAAAACACGTGTTAAAATAAATGAAAAAACGTCAAAATAATCTCGTCTATCCAGATCTATGGCCCCCAATAGCCAGTGGATTAAAGGTTGACTGTCGTGCAGCAACGTGTCTACCAGACGACATTTAGGAGTCTTTATGAATTCGAGAAGCAACTGGTGAAGTCTGGATTAGTCTGGAGCAGAACATTATCAACACTGCTGACAGTAAATGGAGAAAGCATTTCCGTGCCTGTGTTTGTACAGTGGGCCAACATTTTGATCAATTTTATTGTAGGCAATTGAAAAACGAAAATGTTGGATAAAATGCCAGTCAAAATGTCGAAAATGTTAACAAAATGTGTTTTATGCGTTGTTTAGATTAAGTAATAATACCACTTTTAATAAACGTGTAATATTTTATTGGTTATTCTTTCCCCAGGTAGTGTAGGAACAAACATTGGGTAAGGTGAAAATTGTTAAAATCTAATAATCCTTCCAATAATCTCTGTTTGGGATGTTTTTTGGAGACACCGTGTACAATGTATTTACAAAGTTTATTCAATTGAGAAACGATTACGTATTTGCAGCAAAGCTTAAAACAGTGAATGTTTTATTACAAACTACAGTACATGCAGTTACAATAAAACTGCAGAATCGAAAAGATCAAAATTATAAAGAAATACACAAAGTTACAAAAAACAAACCTTAAGGGAAATATTTCACAAAACACAATAAAAAACACAACTATAGCATCTCAAATACTCGGAAAATTGCAACTTGCGAATATCAACATCTCCGACTTACGTCTGTACTGAAGTTGACGTCAACTGGCAAATTATTACAGATATCTATAGTAATAAATATAATGCTTTTAAGTAACATTATACTGATGTGTGTGTGTGTGCAACTGTTCGAAGGCCTTACACAATCATCAGCTGGCGGAGACGTCGCATCTGCGAGTGTCGTTCTCCAAGTCGTCTGTCGGCCTGCTCAGTTCGTCGGACGCTGCAGCCTGCGGCAATGACGACACTCTACATTCTCCGCCCATCAACCACAACGTTAACTGCTGTCAATAGTCGTCGTAGTCGTCGTCGTTGTTGTTGTCGTTTTTGTCGTCATGGTGGGGGAGGGGGCGAATCTCAGTGGATGCGAAATCTATCGAGATTCTTCAGGAATTAGCAGGCCTGGGGAGAACCACAACGAAGCCCGGGAAACGTTCTCGTTCTTGGGGTGGTGTCGGGAAAGAGGGCTAGAATACTGAATACATTCATTCATTTTGTTGAAAAATCGTTACACGATAACTGACGACTGGCGTAAGCTAAATTCAGATGATCAGTTCTGCTGTCAAACATGTAGCAGATATATTTTTGAGCGATGGCGGTGCCCCCTCCTGACTCCGCCAACGTCGCGGGTCCCGGAAAAACTTTTTCTCTTTTCTCCCCCCTCGACCGGCCTGTGAATAATTAGTCGTAGGTGGCAACTAAGAGTTGTCAAGCTGGCGCTGTGTTGGCGTATACAATCATGATGACTGTCTAAGGTAGAAGTATAGAAATTGCAGGAGGCTGTGTGGGCGAACGCCTGCAATAGGCCTACACCTGCCGTGAAAGTGTTGTTCGACTTTGCACGAACTTGCACATAGGTTTTATTTTCTCAAGGGGGTTCGCATTGCACCCATGTGCTGCGATAAACCAAAATAAGTTGCTGAACAGTTGTTTAGCTTGTTTTATTTTATTTTATTCGCACATGTGTTAGGGCCTTTGGCGTACAGAAATAAGCATTAACACTTTGGAGTTAAGAGTCACGTTATTTTGGCGCTACGTTGCTGAAACTCGCAGCCTCTCCATATCACGTCTGACGCGGAGTTTGAAGGTTAACCAAAACAAGACTGTTCCCAACGCTGCAGTGTTAGAAACAGTCGCCAATACAAAGTTCGTGAATATTTTTGAGGTGCCATTTTACAATTTTACGCTTTTATACAGGCCCCTACTAGCGCACATATACAAAAATTTAATTTATATGTGTCACTTGTCCATTGCATGTATTCCCAGTGTTGGTTGATGACTGTCATTTCATACAAGGCAGTAATCTAAACTCGGTCAGTGCTCAAGCCTCAAGATGTCAAATTATCGAAATTTCATATCATGTATGTAGTGGCATTAGCGTGGTCTAACAGATATTTTGTACATTAGCCAAAGAACAAAAAAGCACAGAAGTGTAGTAGTCATTTATTTATTAAATTTACATGTCTGCCTTTAAAGTATAATATGCGTTATCGATTTGATCACGCTCTGTATATTGACTGTACGCGCGTTAGCCTTGAACGACGTTCGTCGATGTTTGTAGCAGAATCTAGTCGAGTGCTTCTTGCCTTATCGATCAGCAAGGAAAGACGTCAGTAGTTTTCGATGAGCGTTTTACGTGTTTTGCACTTGTTGTTGTCCGTTACGCCGAACGCATTCAGTGACCGTTTACACTCTACACCGATTGCGAACTGAACGATATAGGTTTAGTACAAGCATTCGAAATGCTGCGACATTTCAGGATTCTGGACCGATGAAAAACTACAGCAAATCTGCTGACGGCGTGAGTTGCAATGTGTTTTTGAATCTGCGTCTGTGCTGGGAAAAACCAGCTTATCGAGTGATAGGTACACTGTATGTGTGGTGTGCTTCGGTTAAAAAAGTTTTTCAAGCCTTTAACATCATTTCGTGAAAGTCTCGTTATAGGCTAAACACAATATAGGCCCTATGTAAATGTAATGAACAAAGTTTAAGTCGTGAAGGCAAAAAAACGAGTTGCATGAGTCTGTGAGAACATGTACAGGGTGCGGCGGAAAAAAGTGGACCCCTAAAGTTTTTCGCTGTTTTCTCACCAACTGTTTAAAATTTTAATTTGAAATTTTACAGATTTATTTACTAAAACCTTCTACATCTAAGTGCTAAGTAAAATTTGATTTTGTTCAAAAACGACAGAGTTAAAGACTTTTTAACACGACCGCCTACAGATTTTTCAGCATTCAAAAATGTTCCGGCTACAACACCAATTTAATAACATCGTTGAAACAACACAGTTAAATAATGATCAAATGCCAGAATTCCATTGTCATTGCGAATGCTCGAAGTGTTCACCACCAACTCCAAGTTACAACATCAGCCTCCAGTCGCCTTATTAAATAATAACACTGCCTCGAATGTACGATTTACAGGGAAAACATTAAAATCAAAAATCCTTGAAGGGGGGAGGGCCGTAAACCCCTCTATCCCCTCTAAATGACGCCCCTGCTTATTGAGAAGCTCGTTAGTGGCACTTGCAAGTCATTAAATGTCAAGTATAAATACTAAATAAAGCGCACATTTTTATATCGTTGTGACTTTGTATATCTGAAAACGTCACAATAAACCGCGGTATGCCGATATCACGGTATATTCCGAGGTAATGCATTGTCGCATAGGCCTAAATGCAATAATTCTTGATCATGTGTGTATCTACTACTGTCCGTTTGAGTCCGAACTGGCTGCGGAGGTAGGCTCTATTCTATGGCGGGGCCCCTTGACGGCCATCAGTATGAGAACCAGGCTTGTCATGCCCAGAATGACGATGCTGAAGAGGACGAAGCAGAAGCGGTCGATGACTCTTGCCATCTCGATCCACTCGTCACGAATGCGTCGTTGGTGGTCTATCCGGCGTCCAACATCGTCGTCGTCACTGCCCGGTGACCGGTCGTTCAGCCGGTGCTCGTTCTTGCCAGTGTTTCCACGTCTCGGCGAGGGCGTTATTGTGCTGACGCCGGGTAAATCCTGTTGTGACGATTGCGACCGTGTGGAGCTGTGATTGGTCATGCAAAGCACGTTGGCGATGACGTCAAGAATGACGCGGCGCAGCAGGCGTGGGACCGGACGCGGCTGGTGATGTCCATGATGCACGTACAGCACGGTGACCGTGCAGAACGTCGACACTCCGGCCAGGTACATCACCCCGTAAACGTACACACCTGCAATCAGAGAGATCATGCACTGGACTGCATCGACCTAGGGGGGGGGGCTTCTGACGACGACTAGCAACCGATCCGCGACTGACGTACGGTGATTCCACGTCAGTATCAAACTACCACGTACAATATATAAGTCCCTAAATTTCAGCTTAAGACCCCGTTTACACGATCAAGCAATTATGAAACAAACATTGAGCAAACAACGAGCAAATGTCGAGCAAACGTCGAGCAATTAGAGCACACGTCGTGCACGTGTACGAGGGTCATCCCAAAAGTTTCCGGCCTCGACATATTAGACAACAATATTTTCCACAATTTATACATCTGTGAAACGTACATCCCTTACGAACTCTAATGAGTCTGTTGCGGATATGACGTCATTGTAATTTATGACGTCACAGAGCATTAAACAGAAGCGATTTCCAGCGTCAATAAAAAAGGCTCGAGTCATTCATCATCATGGATAGCGGACACCATCATTATCAGATTTCAGATTTCAA
>Ga0056128_1003405_pt1 | contig 19480 bp, 11 predicted proteins | sample WorMetLIZISLAND2_FD_71113 | JGI IMG/M metagenome (GOLD analysis project Ga0056128, IMG submission 71113) | Marine gutless worms symbiont microbial communities from Max Planck institute for Marine Microbiology, Germany - Olavius geniculatus... ... | reverse complement strand
CTTTGGCATGGGAACACGAACAATATCTGACACAGCTTACAGAGGGGAAAATAGAGACAACTTTAGGGTCTACTGGCACTGCTACTTGTATCAGGCAATCGGCGTCTGAATCAAAAAGTATGACCTTACACACCCCCTGTCGCAAATTCCTGGCTACGCCACTGGTATCAACTTAGTACAACTTTGGTTGTCTAGAATAAGAACATTGTGCAGTAGTTAGCCAGAATAGATAATCTGAATATGTGACATTTTAAAACATTTTTTTGGTTCTGCGTGTCTGCCAAAAAAATCATGAAAATTGGTTGACATACAGTATGCTAAATTTATTCCTAAAAAAAGAATGATTACTTTTGCAACAAAGTTTATTATTGTACAGACTGACAAATAGTGTCAAAATGGTGTAAAAGGGCTTGTTGATTTAGGTTTATCTCAGCTTTTGTGGATTTGTGCGTGTAACTGGGATGTAGCTAGTTGTTAATGTTATTTTTATGTTTTTGCTATTCTGTTATGTTTGGCCTTTATTTGTATATAATTTTTTATCTATTAGCAGATCGTGGTTAAAATCTGGCTTGCATACACTGTTCAAAGCACTTTTAACAACTTGGTGAAGTGACACTCTACAGCGTGGGTCAAAAAAGATGTGCCACTTTACTTTTGTCTATATCTTCGCCAATTATTGACCAGTTTTCATAATTTTTTCACTGGCACACTCTGCAGATAATTTGTGATAATGTGATTATTATAGATCCCACCACACCATAAGTGCGTTTCTACACTACCTTGTGAAATGTCAATGAAATATGCATACGTAATAATATTATAACAAACGAACATTCTGGTAAAATTGAAAAAACCTTCAGACCAACATTGCATGACACTAGACTGTGTGGGTATAACACAGTCTAGTGTAATATGAGTCATTCGTCGCAACGTTGGTTTGTTGAAAGCGTTTTTTCATTTACCTAAATTTTTGTTATTATCGTTAGTTTTTGCTTAACATTTACATTTTACAAGGTAGTGTAGAAACGCATTTACCGTGTGGTGGGATATATAATAATCGCATTATTGCAAATTGTCTGCAGAGTGTGCCAGTGAAAGAATTTTGAAAATCGGTCAATAGTTAATGAAGATATGGACAAAAGTAAAGTGGCACATTTTTTGTGGCTCATGGTGTATTTACACGGACGTTTCAGAGACTGACTGATAATGACTGATTTATTGATTGCCTGGTTCATTGCTTTGCTGATTGACCAGAACACTATATATATACTTTCAGGCTTTCACTCCAGTGATGGAAAAGGATTTTCTTCGAACACTTGCAGCACTCAAGAGCCGAGATCCAAAGATATATGATCCTGCTGTGAACTTTTTTCATGATGCACCAGCACGTTAGTTTACTGTGCTGTTTTAGAATTTGGAAATTAATTGAAAATTGAAATGTTTTGTGTAAATTTTTACATTTGTGTAAAATTTCACATGCAGTGTACATACAATGTGCTTAAGAACTGTACTGCAATACTAATAACTATTATAGATAAGCTCCAGAGTTTGAAAAAAAATTATTTTGTTACTGTGTTGACTGAGCACTTTGTGCTTAAAATTTGTACTTGGCTTCATCATAGTTCTCCCCCTTCTGTGATTGGGTTACAGCATCAGCTATTGTGCATTCACATATTGATAGTACTTATCTCTAATAATAGCTTGTGAGGACATGTAACACTGTGGCTCGACTGCATTTAGACTTGTCTAGAATTTTTATTTTGTCAATTGTCACAACTGAGTAGATATGAGTAAAATATGGAAGTGAATATCTGTGAACAGCAACGTCAGAGGCTGGAGAACAGGAGCAAGCAAATGTCAGGAAGATGAAGAAACCGATGTTTCTGAAGGACTATGAAAGAGAAGTTATACTAAAACATGGCGGGTGAGTCCAAACTTACATGCATTCTTAATGTTTGTTTGCAAGAAACTTTAAAATTTATGAACACAGTACAGTATTCACTGATCTTACATGCTGTCAAAAGAGAAAACAAAATTTTTTTAAACAACCGCAGAAAAAATTTGTTATTTGCAGTAGGAGGAAGTTGCAGCAGACAATATAAATTGGTTTCATTTTACATTAGTTCTCAGTTTTTCAATGCAAGAGAGCTGAAGCTGAAATGGAAAAAAGAAAAAGAATTTTAAAAAAAAGTTTAGGTATTTTCTTATTAACAAGAAAAATTATTTGATTGCTATTTGATTTAGTGTTTGTCAGCTTTTAGAAAAGTTGCTTTTTGATGGCTGCATGACATGCATGTGTAGAAAATTCACAGACGATGATGACAGCGAAGGTGAAGAGGGCAGACCGGACAGAAACTCTGCAGAGCCTACCAGTTACTATGAGGAACAGGAAGCTATTCGACAAAGGTCAGTATATGATACATTAGTTCCGTGGAACCCCCGGGGTTCCGTGGAACCCCAGGGTTCCGCAAGCATCTGCCAAGGGTTCTGCGGCTCGTCAGTAAAAAAGTAAAAAATAGCCTAGGTTAGCATGCAAAATTACATCAAAACAAGCCATAGAAGTACTATGCACCAAATGCTTAGTTCCAAATTAACGCTTCTAGCCATCTACTTTTGCATACAGTGTTGATTATTAGTCCGCCCGAAAACTATCGTTTTCGGAAGGACTTCTGTTTTACGCATGATGTTTTTTATTTTTTCTTTCGACGCGAGATCTCCGAGATGCGTGGGCCGACCGGCGTGAAATTTTGCACGATGGTCAGTATTAGGCCAAATTTTATAATGCCGGTCCAAAATTTTGGGGGGCACACCCCAAAAAAATTTCAGGGGCGAAAGACATGCAAAATTTGGCCCCATTTCGGACAACTTCGAAGTTCGGCGGCGAATATCTTCGAAACGGATGAAGATATTCAAAATCGGATAGTCATTCCATGTATGGTGATTTCTCCTGCGTTAGGTGAAACAAGTACGGTGAAGTTCGGTCCAGCGACCTTGGAGATTTAGATGTGAAATCGTACCCCCCTAAAGCGCAATTTTCGGAAGACCGTATTTCGGCCCCTGAAGGGTGCTGCGCCCCCAAATTTTTACACGCGCTAGAGAATGACCAAGTCTTACTAGCGCACCCCCACCGGGGACGGAAGCCCCCCTTACAACTTTTTTCAAAGTGGGGTCAAAAATTGGCTTAAAATGCAATAAATTAGCGCTTATAACTTCGGAGTTAGGGGGTGTAGCTCAACGAAACTTTGGCACTTGACGCAGCTCTAGGTTGGGGTGTTAACGCAGGTACGAAATTTGGGGGCACCGCCCCCCTTAAAATTTGGGAGGGCAAAAAACGTCCAAAATTTAGTACGTTTTACGACAACTTTCGAGTTTGACTGCGAATATCTCTAAACTGGATAGAGATATCGACATAACCTAAACTGCGTTATCAAATACGGTTAATTCCGCGTTGAACAAAAAAAAATTTTGTGAAATTCCGTCCACTACGAACCAAGTTATAAGCGTTAATGTTGATCTACTTTAAGTCGCATTTTTCGGAAGACCATATTTCGACCCCTAGGGGGTGCTGCGCCCCCATATTTTTACACGCGCTAGAGAATGACCAAGTCTTACTAGCGCACTCCCCACCGGGAACAGGGGCCCCCCCTTACAGCTTTTTTTCAAAGGGGAGTCAAAAATTGGGTTAAAATGTAATAAATTAGCTCTTATAACTTCAGAGTTAGGGGGTGTAGCCTGACGAAACTTTGGCACTTGACGTGTATCTATATTGGAGTGTTAACACAAGCACAAATTTTGGGGGCACCGCCCCCCTTAAAATTTGGGAGGGCAAAAAACGTTCAAAAATCGGTGCGATTTACGACAACTTTCGAGTTTGAGTGCAAATAACTCTGGAACCGATGAAGATAACGACATAGTCTAAACGGCGTTGACGAGAGCGATCCTTTCTGCATTGAACAAAAAAATTTTGAAATTCCGTCTATTACAAACCAAGTTATAAGCGCTAATGTTGACCTACCCTAAGTCGACGAAGCGCGTTCGGCGTATGCCAATGCATTTGAGTTCGGGCCACATGACTGATGCCGGGGAAATTCTCCTCTCTTCTTTACCCCCCTCTAATTTCCCCCAATCGGACTTAGGTCACTGGGCAGACTCACGTTGGGCTTTGCCCCAAATTTCTAGTTGTTCTTGTTGTTAACAATGTTAAAATATTTGCAGTGAACACCGAACGCTAACTAATTAGTGTCAGTGTTAAGGAATCGTGTGTCCATTTATTGGAAACCTTCATTTCCTGCTTGAAAAATATAAAAAGCTTCGCCCATTAGCACAACTGGCTGGTGGTCCAGGCCTCCTGAGCTGTCTGTGGGCATAAAATTGTAACAGATTCAATGATAATTTTTGGGCCGTTGACGACCGCCTTGTAGTGTTTTTGGTTACGGGTGAAATAAAAATGCTAAATTATATTATCTAATACAGTAAAATTAAACACGTCTTTTGCCTGCTGCTTTTTCGTCAGCGTTTCAGAGTTTTGCCCCAAACTCCTACAGGTTTTCTGCCTCTGGATTCTGCTGGGGACATCAGTCCCCAGACAGCCTGAAAATTCCACTTTGCCTAAGCCATTGGACTCATGGATCATTCCATGCCATGGGGTTCTGTGAGGGTTTTTGACACTTATGTCGGGTTCCGCTGCAGCAAAAAGGTTGAAAAACACTGTCATACGCACATATGCTACGTAGTATCAAACTGGCTAATTTCTTGCATCTAGATATCACTGGTTTGCAACATCATGCTTGTCTTCTTGCTTTTTTTTATAAATATTGGGATTGATGTATTGATGTTCTAATGCATCCGTAGTCTGGGTAATGGGGTGCTTTAAATTTTATTATATAATAATAATATACTTATAGAAATTTCTAAAGCATGCAAAGTCAGCAAGCTGAACCTGAGGTGCCATGTGATCATGGTGATGTAATGCCAACAATAATTTAGTGCTGGCGTCATTGGTGTCAACATTAGGCAATGTAGAGTTAACTGTTAACATCAGTGTTGGTATTGAAAGTGTAACTGATATTTGATACATTGCACCACTGTGGATATGGAAACATTTTATCGTTGGTGTTTTGTTGCTACTTTTAGCTTGTTATTGCTTTTTCAGTACATCACACACCGAGCTTTTTGCACAGTTACATAAGTAGGCTGTTATATTGAACAATGCTGAATATGTATTTAGGGTTTTTGCTTGCATATGACTGATGACATGTTCAAAATGTCAAGTTATTAATTATGAGCACTGTATATACTGTGAGGCATAAAAAACACACCAATTTTTTTACCATCACTTGAAGAAGGGTTATCCAATTTTAATAATTTCTGGTACACATATTCATGACACAACTGACCGTAAAATGGCCGTTTAGTTTTCCACTTCTCCCAGCACTTGCTTCTGCACTACGTGGGAAAAACAGAACAGACAGAACATGCATTAAAATCAACAAACAACTTTATGAAATTTTATCTTTTTGGATATGTGGTCACCAACAGCCAATCAATTACAAGGTTTGACTGTTGTGCAGCAGCACATCTATTAAATGGGCCTAACATTCAGGAATATTGATGAATTCAAGAAGCGACTGGTGAAGTCTGGATTGGTCTGGAGCAGAACGTTATCAATGCTGCTATCAATAAATGGAGAAAGTGTTTCTGTACCGAGCCCATGTTTGTGGGCCAACATTACAAACATTTTTGTAGGCAGGTAAAAAATGGAAACTATTAGCTAAAACGATGAACATATGGACAAAATATGTGTTTTGTGTGTTATTTTGATTGAGCAATAATACCAAAGTGGTTAAAAATGCAATATTTTGTTCGTTTTCTTTCCCCAGATAGTGCAGAAACAGACAATGGGTGAGTTGGGAAACTAAACAGTCATTTGATAGCTAGTTGTATCAGGAATATTCATACCAAAACTTATTAAAATTGGATCGCTTTTCTTCAAGTTATGATAGTTATGATTAAAAAATTTGGTGTGTTTTTTATGCCTCACAGTGTAGTATAACATTTTGCTTGTCTAACTAATCCAAATATTTCATGTAGTTTGAGTCACAGCCCTGCATTAAAATGAATATTTTGGTGCATCTGTTATATGATGTAGTATTTTTCAGTCAAGTTTATGGCATTTTGCGTATTGACAGTTTCAAGAATGTCGAAGTTCCTGATGACAATGAAGATAATCTGCTAAGTTTGAGAGTCAAGTCTAAAGAAGAGCTGGTTGGTGCTTCTCACTTGTCGTCATCATGTAATCAATAAAATTCATTATCTTCACTGTGACTATTTCTAGAATTGTTCATAACAGTTTCAAATCACTACTATTTTGCGTTGTTTTTGCATAAACCATTTTTAATCATCTATAAGTATGTGTCATTTATTTTAGGTAGAATCGCTGTAATGCAAGTGATTCCACCTGCAGGGTGGGCGAAAAAATGTCTCTAAATTTTTATACTCTAATAACTTTATCAAATATTAACCTATTTTTAATTTTTTTCACTGTCAGAAGCACTTGAAAATTTGTAATAACCTTATCACTAAAGATCCCACCACACCTCAAGTGTGTCACTACACTACTTAGTGAAATATCAGTGTCTTAAAAGCAACAATTGAAAACAAGGCAATATCTGTAACAACATTCTAAAAAATTAACAATGGAAAGCAATCGGTTTACTGTCTCAGTTATTGTTCAAAGTAACTGTCACATCTCGCAGTTTTTACATCATATGTTTAATGTGTCCGCCTTGCTGCTGGATGACACACTCAAACCAGTGACACCACTTACCAACATTTGGCGTGATCACCCAAATGCTGTAACAGTTTGCCCCACTCAGTGCTTCAGCTGGTTAATTGTCGTTAATTGTCAACGTTGAGAGACCATCTGCTACAGGGCTTCCCAAACAGCATAATCAACACTCAACAGGATTTAAATTTGGGCTGTTTGGAAGCCACACGTCAGGCTCAATCAACGTTGATCATGCAATTGGTCATTGTCGTCACCGGCTTGAGTGCGATGTGTGACATTTCACAAGGTAGTGTAACGACACCTATAAGGTGTAGTGGGATCTTTAGTGTTAATGTTATTACAAATTTTCTGCTGATTTCACCACTGAAAGGATTTTAAAAATTGGTTAATATTTGATGAAGTTATTGGCATATAAAAATTGTGTGCCATTTTTTGGCCCACCCTGTATAGCTCTCCATTTCTATGTTGCATGGTCAGTCTTCTGTCTGTTGCCTGCCACATTTGTGCCCCCCTGATTGAACAGTTTGATGGATTTGGATGGCATTGGGTAAGTCCACTTTTGGAGTTCTGTGACACATTGGGCGACTTCATTTTTTGACTTAGACTTTCGCTGAGACTTTCGTTGAGTCTAAACTTCGGTCTAAGTACCTACTTAAATCAAAAAGTGAAGTGATTTTGCTGAGCCGGAATCCACTTCGACTTTTGACTTTAGCTGAGTGAAAACATGGCGAGTTGCGACTATTTACAGTCCTATACATACGGATAGTTTAGTAAATTAAAGCAGTCTGGTACCAGAAATAAATGCCATAATGGCTACACAATGACATGAAATGTTACATAATTACGTCATTTGCATGTGCGGCACAATTAAGTAAGCAAATCCAAGCGTAACTGGTTGATTTATTTCCTGTTAGGTTTACCTATTTTCTGCCATTTTTAATTGCTTAGTTGAACTTTGGTCTAAGTACAGACTTTAGCATTCAGATTTAGCTTTGGCTCAGTGAAAAGGTGCAGTGAAAGTCTAAGTCAAAAAGTGAAGTCACCTATTGTGTTAGATGAGGTCTTTGACCCGCAGGGGAATGGGCTATGTCCAGGGGTTGAACTCCCTTCCCCAGCCAGAACTTGCAATTGCCTATTTATAATTTACCAGGGGGCAGCACTAATCAGTGGTTCCATGTTTTTTGCCTAATTACTTACCAAAATAATTTGATCTTTGTCTCTGATTGCCGTGGAATGTTTTTCTTGCATGTGCATTCTCTTTGTATTGTTTATTGCTAATGCATTGTTAAATTATTGGTACTAGTAAATGATGGCACAGGTGAAAGAAGAAGAGGAATACTTGGAATGGTTGAAGGGACAGAAACAAACATTATCAAAGGACAAAACATTTGCAGTCGAATTGGTTGGTAGTTGTTGCCATTCGCTACTGCAGCTGTTCTTGCTCTTAAACTTGCAAGTTTTGTGTTGCTTAGTAAGTAACTGAGTAAGTAAATTTATATATCACATGTTGTTGACAAGCTCACAAAATCTAAGGTGCTAGAGGTGAGATGGAAATTAAGATAGCCTAAAAGCTTGATTATATTGAAAAGTTTTGAGTTGATGGTGAAAACAGCATGCAGAAGGACACTTGCATGTGTTTAAACATTTCATAGGAAGGGTATTCCAAATGGTGAAAACGGCTACTGCAAAACCACTAAAACTGGAAATCTAGTATGCTAGATTGTATTTTTCAAAGAGAGATGATCTGTTAAAATAAATCTGCTATCAGTTTATTATATTGTTATTAATATGTTTTTATGTGTACATTATCTGTGATTAATTTCTGAAAAGCTCTTCACTGTTGTGAAGCCTTTAATAACGTGCAGTCAGTGAGATGAATTTATTTTTTGCTTTTGTTTTTAGAATGGAATTTGGTCATTTGGTTTCATTGCGACCACATTGAACACATCTTTTGAAATAAAGAATTCATACTAGGCAGTTGATTTCAGGCCACGAAAGAAGTGTGGTTGTCGAATACCAAAATGTGGTTTGTCTAACTTGTGGAGTCAAAAATTATCGCAAAATACTACAAAAAAAATGCGTAGTGGAAATGTGGTGATACGTGCATCTGTTTTTTCTGTTACGTTTGCAGAGTCCTCTACGCAAGTACTGGACCGACCCTGGACTGGATGAAAGCGAACGATTCCTGAGGGATTACTTACTGAATAAGGAGTATCTGGAAGAAGACGAAGAGTAATTACTTTATGTTATGTTTTGATTTGCTGTTAAATTTGCTCTTTGTGTAATAATGTTTGTATTAACCATTGCTTTAGTGGGTGTTCAAACTGGTTATTTTCTATAGATGCTTGTTTTATTTTTTTTACAAATGAAATTTATTATGTGATGAACACTTTTTGGTTTTGTTTATCAGTTGATAGTTTTACTGGTTACTAGAGCTGTGAAAATTAACGACTAATTATGTGATTAATTGTTTTTAATAGTTGATGATTAAAAAGTTTAATTCAAGAAAACAGTGTAAAGTAGTTACGATGCATTAGTGGTAGCTGTTATCTGAGTAAATGATAACAGTTTTTAGTGACATCATGTGTTCTGATACATTATGACAATGTAGCTTCTAATCAAAGTTAATGTTAATGTTAATTTATCGTTGATTTTTTAAAAGTGAATTGATTGTGTACATGATGTATTTTGTATGGTGTCTGTTTGCATTAAGAATTCCATCGTATGAAGAAATTGTGCGCCAGCTTGAAGACGATGAAAAGGAACTTGACAAGCAAGATCAGTTTGAGAAAAAGTATAATTTCCGCTTTGAGGAACCTGATGCTGAGATAGTTAGTTTTGCATGTTGATCTATCCATCTTTATTTTCTTTAAATTCTTATTATTAATTTTTTTGTGTTATATCCTTATTTCACATGAGCTTCCTTTTGGTACATTGTCGCAGTGAGTTGGTTAATGGTGCTAACAGTCAAAAGTAATGTTGTAAGCTTAATTGGGGTTCAAGTTTAATTAAGGAAGTAAGTAAGTAAGCAACTGCATATTCATAGTTCCCAGTGTCAGCCAGTGGCCGAATCTGAGGCACTTGGCTGAGCCGCAAGGGGGAGCAGTAGGCCTGCCGGAAGTAGTGAGTTTTAAGGAGGCGACGGAAAATGTCTGCAGAGGTAGAACTGCGGATGCTAGAGGGTAGTGAATTATTCGGAGTAATGTGTCAGGTGGGACGTTAAACCCTACTCACTCACTGGCTCACTATTTGGAGTAACTCAAGAAACATCGGCCTGATAAATAGAAATATAGAGTACTAGCAACAGCAACAGCAGCAAATTGAGTGTAATCTGCAGTTAGTCTTTCTTACAGCATGTTAACACTCTTTCGTATTAGTAACATTCGCCATTTTTTGCCTGGTGCATTGTCATAATGTGTTATTTAACGTAATAATTATATCAAAAGCAACTACGTCTCAGTGTTTAATGCTGTTGAGTATGTTTGCTGCTTAAAATTCATCTGAATCACTGATAGTGCTTAGATCAGCATCCAGCACCTATGACATTGTTACGACTGAGTCATCAAATGTGATGTACAGAGTGCTAACACATTATTCAGTCCATTGGTTGGCTTCACTTTTTGACTTAGACTTTTGCTGAAACTTTTGCTGAGCCTAAACTTTGGTCTAAGGACTTACTTAAGTCAAAAAGTGAAGTGATTTCACAAGTTTGGTCTAAGTAGGAACTTAGACCAAAGTTTGGCTGAACTAACATGGCTAAAGTCGGTTCGATTTTCCTGGAAGAGATAGCTTTAGCCCTTAGAGCTAAACTTTCACTGAGCCGGAATACACTTCAACTTTTGACTTTAGCTGAGCGAAAACATGGCAACTATTTACAGTTTTATATGTATGGATAGTTTAGTAAATTAAAGCAGTCTGGTACCAAAATAAACGCTGCATTGTTTACACAGTGACGTAAGACATTGCGTAATTACATCATTTGCGTGTGCAGTGCAATTAAATAAACAAGTCTAAGCGTGACCGGTTGATTTATTTCCTGTTAGGTTTTGCATTTTTTCCGCCATTTTTAATCGTTTTGGTCTAAACTTTGGTCTAGACTAGCTTTAGCTTTGGCTGAGCAAAAGTCTGAGTCAAAAGTCTAAGTCAAAAAGTGAAGTTGTCCATTCTATCATTGTTTTTCATTGCAGCTATTTTGGAGAAATAGTTGGTGAATTGTGAGTATGGTATGAATCAATCTAACTCAATATCTGCTTGTGTTAGATAAAATCATATCCTCGCATTATTCCGGAGACATTAAGAAACAAAGACTCTAGACGTGTGAAGGCCAGATTGGCAGTTCGTGAAAGAAAGATACTTGTAAGTAATGTTAACGTCATTAGTTTTTAACTTAATTCCAGTTCATGGACATGAACATGTCATGGACAGAACCTTTTGGTAGAAGTCATTCTTATTAGCACTGCATAATGTGGCTAGTTATTATGTGTAATTAAAAGAAACTGCTTATTTTCTACGTAAATGTTAACTTTTTTCTCACTTGGTTTTTGTCATCGCACACAGGAGCAAGAGAAGCGTCGTGAGGAGCTGAAACGACTGAAGAATTTGAAGAAGCGAGAGATTCTCGACAAGATTGAGAGACTGAAGGACGTGACGGGTGACTCGGCGGTCGGCTTCACTCAGGCTGACGTTGAGGGAGACTTTGATGAATGTCAACATGATGAGATGATGAAGGTTGCATGTGTTTTTGGTATAGTTGCCACATTTGTGCTTAATCATTTTCCAAACTGGTGTCAGAATAAGAATTCTATGTGAAAGTTTCATTGTCATCTCTACTCTCTGTCAATCAAGTCTGTTCTTTGTTTTAGATTTAGGCTTACCATAGTTTTTTTTTGTTTTATGCAGAACATTAGTTGATGGTTTATCTCCAGTTGGCATGATCGCTGGCAGCTGTCAAGTTGTCACTTCAGTCTATGCCCATCACCTCCAGGTTTTCTTTTAGTGTGTCTTGCCATGTCCTAGAGGTGGGTGATTCGGCTGATAACAAATCGGATCGATTCGAAAGAATTTTGATTTAGTTCGATTCACTGGCTGTGGCGTCGTGGCAAGAGGGCAAGTGATGGTGTTGGGGGCAGTTGCGAACCCTTAGTTTTTGACTGTCAGAAAATTGTCAAAGATTTTCTCATCGGAAAATGCTCGTCCAAAAATGCCAAATTTGGGGCTGAAAACCTTCATTTTGGGGAGAAATTCTGGAGAAAAAGTTAATTGTTGGGCACCCATAATCTTTTCTGTTGAAAATTTGCAACTTTCTGTCGAAACTTTGCAGTGTCTGTAGAAAAATGGCAACTTTTTGCCCTGCCTATTTTTTGGCACACGATGCCACTGTTCACTGGTGATTCATAAATTTTGGGTTGCAGTTTGGGCCTATACTATCGTACTATCACACTATCGCAACATCGTCAGTAGATCAACCCAGAAGAACTGACTGCAACTCGTAAGTAAAAAAATTCACGTCGAGGAAGAGAGAGTTAACTTAATGTCACTGGTTGTGCCTTCGAAAGCTTGTGAGTCGTGACAAAGCAATAGTGAAGTGAAATCACGAAAGTGATGTGCACCACACGCATGCAGTTAGTGCAATCAGCGCGCAGAAACACGAGTTTGCCAACAGAACTTGGCTTTAATATTTTTGGAAATTGGTGAGTCTAATCAAAATAAACTTGAGTTTGGTTCGCTCTGTCGAATTGATTTGAATCAATTCGCTTGGCTTGCCGATTTGAATCGATTATTCCTAGCTCTACTGTTTTCTCTTGGGTCTTTCAATCTTCCTCTTGCCAACTTCAGGTTTCCATTCTGTGGCCAGGCTAACTAGTCTCGATGGTAGAAGTTGCAGGATATGTCTGATGTCGTCATCTAGTTGTTTTCAGCCACAGATGCTGCTACCAACTTTCCACTTTTCTCTCTCTTTTGCATTGCCACTCATTGTCATTTGTTTCTATTCGTAATCAGTCAGTTTGTTAGTCATGAGACAATCATAGGCAATTTACTATACAAGCAGTGTCTTTTATGCAATTTAGAACGTTTGCATTGCAACCCAATTCTCTGATGTTGCTGATTATTGCAATTTTGTGATAATCTTCTTGCTGTTTATGTTATTTATAATTAATTCTATTGTATGACTGCTGTGCTGATGTTCCTTCTTCTGTTATGATGGGTAATAGTTAGGACGATAGTAGTTGTAGTAGTAGTTGTTGTTGTTGCTGTTGTTGTAAGGCATCGAAAAACAAGGAGTTACTAAGGTCATGCACTGTGAAATATAGCTAACCACTAAGGTCAGCTCAGCCTTCTATCTCTCTGGGGTAGGTAAATTGGCTAGGGTTAAGGCAGTTTGCATTCACCTGATAGCAAGTAACAACCTGTAGTTTTGTGTAGCAGTGAAGCTCTGTAGCTACTATTAATGTTTAATTTTTTTAGCTGTCTTGTTTCACTGTAGAAAGTGTTTGATGATGGCTACTACAGTCATGATGTGGACAAGCAAAAGCCGGTTTTCACTGATGATGAGGATGAAGGTTTGTTGACTCTTTCTTACTGTCAGTACTCATTTAACTAGCACCGACATCAGCTCTCTAAATTTTTTCTGTTGTCATTGTTGTTAGCTTTCTGGTAAGACAAGTAATTAGTGATTTAAGTTATTTTGTGGATGATTTGTTTAGTTAGACATTGTCACGACTCCATGGCTTATGCTACAGTATGGCATAAGTTATGCTTTTAAAGGAATTGCTGGTGAACTGGTTTATTAGGTCAGTTAAAGGCCATGTCAGCACAAAGTACCAACTGGGATGAATTTGCACAGAAGTGCATTAGCTTTTAGTATAAAGTTTCACTTTTTGTTATTTAGAGGAGTGAAGATTAATTTGTCTTGAGCTGATGTACACTGTAGAACTTGCAAAAAGTGAAACATTCATGCATTGCTGTATGTAGATATTCGGAAGTCACTGCGGTGAGTGTGGCCAGCCATGTTGGCTACTTTTTTGACTAGCTGTATAAATGTGTTAATTAGCTTTTTACATGTATGTGATGCACGCAGCAAAAAAGAATTTGCTTTTTTGTGCCAAACTGTACTCTAGGTAGTGGACAGATGTGTGAGAGTATATTACGAGCATTTGTTGTACAGAGGAGAACTGGGATGCGTGGCAGCGGCCGAAGCATGATGACCAATATGATGCGGATGCTGAATACACTGAACACCAGCAGGCAGCTGAGGATTATGAACCTCACTGTGACGACCCCGACTTCATTGTGTGTATAGTAACATTGTGTTTGTGTGTGCAGAAACATTTGCATAAATTGAGCATGTCGGACAGTTTAGGAAATGATTAGCATTGATCATTGCAGTGAAGGGTAGCCACATTGAACACTGTGCTCAAGTGTTCATTATGGCTGTCTTTCATCGCAACAATGGAGGCTTATCGTTTGTTTTCGTAGCTGTCTGATTGATTGCTCAGTTTACTTAAAACCATATTGTCATTAAAACCTCTGTCGATGAGTTAGAAAAAGGCATCTTTGTGGATGTGAAATTGCTGAATGTCAAGGATTTTTTTTTATTTAGATTGTAATAACTGTGTGTAATAACTACAATTGCATATGCTTCTTGTTGTATTTCAGCAGTCTCGTACTTGATTCAACATTTTGTGACAGATGCTGACGCTGATTTGCTCTTACAGATGGATGCTGATTACGACCCAACACAGCGACGAATAAAGACGAAGAAGAAGAAGAAGAAGGGGAAGGGTAAAGAAGACAAAAACACCTTGCAGGAAGAACTGACGAGCAAGAAACATCGAAGGTCCAAATTTGCCGAAGCTCTTGAGAAGCCGAAGCCTCAGTTTGATGCAAGTCAGTAGTCTGCCTTTATTGCTATTATTTTGTGCTGTGGCACAGAGTTTATGTTGTTTTTTGTATAGTGTTCAATATTTGCTGTTTTTGTTACATTCTGAATTTTTTTGTATAATATATGTTTGTTAAGTGTTTTGATGTTTGTTATAAATGATAGTCTTGAGCTAAATACTTTCCTTAAGGGTGCTATGAGCCTGATCTGTTCGTGGCTAGATGGCATAAAAAGGTACTAAAGCCAGGTTTTTGTTATTTTATTCTTAGCTATGTTGTGTTTGTATGAATATGTAACTTGTTAATATTATGTTTGCACATGTGTATGGGTAGTCTATTATTATTATTTGGGTTTTTTGTTTGGTATTTTTGATTTTTACTGTTGGTTTTTGTTATCAATGTCAGTGCAAGTGATTGCCTGAAAAGACCTTGTTTGCAAAATAACCCATAATGTGTCAAGCAGCATGCAAAACTTTACTGAATTTTCAATCAAAATATTCTACTAGTATTTAAAATTGGAGTAATAGTGAAATGTTTGATGGTAGACGAGAAGAGTTTTGAGGAGTACTTTGATGAATACTATCAGCTTGACTACGAAGACATCGTGGCAGACTTGCCTGTCAGGTTTAAGTACCGGAAGGTCGTTCCAAATGACTTTGGGCTGACGGTTGATGAGGTGAGATATTGATTTTCTGATAATACACAGCTCACTATTTAAAATATCTCTGTGCGTGTCTAATGTTATCGTAATTCAAACACAAATGTTATTTTCACATATGGTGCCGAGTGTTTTTCATTGAGCACATACTTGGCAGTCTTTTGTGATCAAATGTGTATCCCAAAGTTTGAATTTTTGGAAATTATCAGATCGGGATAAGTTTGAAACTTGTCCATTTCTTTTTTTTGCTAGTACCTAATAATTTGCTTTATTCAGGCTCAGGTTTTTCATTTTTTTTTGCTTGTTGATTTGTTTCTTACTTGCATTTTTTAATTTTCTGTTTGATTGCATGCATTGTTATTTACATAATTGTTCTGTATCATATGCAGGTGTTGACAGTTCCAGACAAAGAGCTCAATTCTTGGGTTTCAGTCAAGAAAATGAGTCAGTACAGGTATATGCAATATCAGTTCTCATTTATCTTCGCTAACTGTTACGAGGGTCATTCGATAAATAAGTTACAAAACAGCATCATTCTGTTAGTTTTCCAAGTCTAAAAAATCCGTAGACATTTTTTTGATGATTGACGTCATTATTGTGACATCATCTGTTCACAGAACACAATCTGCACGTGTATTATTTTTCTCACTAGTAATCTATCATAACTTGCAAGTAACAAACAGCATAGGAGCGAAAAAAATGAATAAACTTAACAAGTTAATGCCATCTCATTAAATTCCCTACAAAACGTATATTTCGGATTTTTAATATTTAAAAAACTAACTTAGTGACACTGTTATGTAACTTCGAACGATCCCTGTAGTTCAATGCTGGCATTTTTGTTTTTGCTTCTTTCATGTGAATGTTTGAATCTACATATTGTATTCTCTTATTTTGTTGTGCAGTGTCAAACTTTAATCCTGTTTTCCATTAGCTTGTTTGTTCATGGATGAATTTTGTTTCAAGTTTTTGTCACATTCTGACACCTGCTTTTATCACTTTTTCTGTAGTGTCTGTCTTCTTTCTGTCAAACACTAGCAATACCTTAACTGTATAGGCCTAACACTGCTGCTTCTAGTATACAGCATATACTACCACTCTGCTGTTTGTGAGTTTCGTTTGCTGTCTAAGTCACATTTTTTAAACTGATATGTTTCAAGTTATTCAGGTGTTATATTTGGAATGAAAAATGTTTGAGTATTCAATTTTTATAAGTAAGTATTAAGTATTTATTTTGATTGGTGGCGTGGTGTAGTGGTAACGCATCTGATCTGATCAGCAAAGTTACTGTACGCCGGGCCCGGTGAGTACTGCGATGGATGACTGCCTGTGGGAAGTAAATCATCTCGGTATGTAACCAACCACCTAGGTCAACTCAGCCTTCCATCCCTCCGGGGTAGGTAAATCGAGTACAACCTATCTGGCTGGGGTTAAGGCGATGCACGTTTACCTGTGTCGGGTGGCAGGTGTGATCCCATACGGCAGGTGACGCTCCATAGCTCTGAGTTGGGCGTTTCATTAAGGGCTATATCACCACCTGTAAACTTTTTAACCTTCAATTAATGGCATGCTGTGTGCAGAGAAGCGGATGAAGAAGATCGAGATGTAAGACTTTATCAACAGAAATCTCGCAATCGACAAAAGAAGCTGAATGTACTCACAAGTCTGCGAGAACCGTGAGTCCCTTCAGAATGCTTATTGTTTCACCAGTCATGTCATCAGTTATAATGTGTGCACAGTGGTGCAGTTTGGAAAAATGAAAGTGAATGCTTATATCATCTAGGATGAGTCTTTTATTTAAAGCTTTGAATCATTGATCTGTTTATAAAATAAATAATTTCCATTCCATAACTACGTCTGCGTTACGTTCGGTTTTTATGCGCAAGAGTGCGTATTAGCTATGGTGATTCCGTCTTGGTGTCCGTCTGTCCATCTGTCACAACCCGGTACCAATTGGAGCTACCGATTGGAGCCCAGGTGAGAGAGAGACTGCGGTTTTCACCGTATGAAAGCTTAGAGTCTCTATTGCTTTGTGACAAAATTTCATGCCACTGGGCAAAGAGGGTCTTCATGAACGAGGGGGAGAAATAGGGGCACCCTCCTTAAAAAAGGCGTTATTCTACCATTATTGGCTCGTCTAACTTGAAAATGGTTGCAGATAGGCACAGACATGCTGCTTATCATAACAAGCACTGATGACAAGTTTCTTAGGAATGTCAACATCGATGACCTTGAATGACCTTGAACCCCCAAAATAGGGAGTTTTAGTGAATTTTTGCAAAAGAGTGAATTGCGACAAAATGGACGGAGAGATTACCTGCGAACAGGAACTGCTATAGGCAGGCTCTCGTGCATCTCATGAGTATTAGCTCAGATTTTTTGTTTGTACAGGTTATGCGTATGACTCAGTTTAATATGCTGCATGGCACTTTTGTACATGTTAAGTAGCAGAGATGCCTTGATATTATGTTGGTATATTTGAATATATTATTGCAATGACTGCTTGATTGGCACATACTTCGAATAAATTTTCATTTAGTAAACAACGAAGGTTTTTTATGCTTATGTTGATTTCAGAGATGTGCAACATATGGTAGATAACACAAGTGCTTCAAGAAGTACGAAAAACCGAGCTGAAACAGTTACATCAGAAAGGTAAAATTGTTTGCTACCGGTACTTAAATTTTTTTATTTGTGAATTAGTTTTGTGTGAACTGGTTCGCAGTCTTTCTGTGTGTCCAACGTGTGTCATGGATACAACTATACATACACGTTTGTTTTGCAAATTGATTAGACTGAAGCGATTTAATAACAGTGGCTAATTTTAATTTGTATGGGCATTTCTATGCTGGTTCATTTTTTCACATTAGTGATATTCTGTCTTTATGTGTGCTTCAGCCATCAACAGCACGTTGGTGCTGAGTCTATGACTGACAAGAAAGATGCAACATTTACAACAGACCATAAAGAATATAAAGACAAAAAGCGGAAAAGCAAGGAAAAAAGGTAAAGCCGTAGATCTGTTGGGTGTTCTCGGCAGTTTTGAGCATAATATTAAAACAAAACTCTGACATGTCCATAGTGAACGTTTGTGCTCAACCTCACCTGAATATATATGTCTAATGCTGTGTGCTTCTGTTTTACTCTCAGCATGTGTACCTGTTAATTAGTCCGAACTTTTGCTTGATTACTGATAGAAGAAGGATGTCTTGAATGATTAAATTTACATAAACACCGTTATTTTGTTATGTATCAGCAAGCACAAATACTTGCAATGTGTTGATCTGCATTTAAAGTGGTGGCGATACTAAACGTCCAAATTAATGTAAGAAGTTATAATTTAGATTAACCAGACCGAATGCAGAGTTATGTAATGTAATGTAAGTTATGTAATGGGAGTTATGACATGACCCCCTATATCTTTGCTGTCTGTGGGTAGACCCCCAAGCCACCGTGGTAAGCCACCGTAAGCCACCATGGAACGTGCTAAGCTGTAGGTCGCCACAAAATTCATAAGCCAGGCCGGCAGAAACGTAAGCCGTAAGACCTAAAGCTTTCCCCAGAATTATCAGTATAGTGGACAATATATTGTGTTACTACTTACAACCTGTGTATAATCATGGCTTTATAGCAATGGGCACACTGCACTAGTCGCAGACACTTTGCATTGCATCATTTGACGACTAATGCCATTCGTCATAAAAAGCTGACATGGTATATTCGTGATAACTATGATGTGGTCAGCCAAACTACAGTCTTGCTGAACATCTGTACTGTAGACTGTAGTGGCCTTATCCCCCAATAGACAGCATTCTGAAATTAATGACTGTCTGGAGGATAACAGGGAAGATTATTAGAATTGCCATTATATATGCATGCATATAAGGGAGTTTTTACAGTTTTGGGTTTAGCTTTTGGGTGTGTTTTGTGTTTTTGTAAAGGTTAAACTTACTGTTCCATTATTATGTGTTTGTGTGCATTCTGCCTGGAAAGGCCGTCCTCGAAATGACCTATACTGTGTCGGGTGGGACGTTAAACCCTCATCATCATCATCATCATCGACAACCGTGGGCTCAATGCCCGTTGGTGTCTGACGCCATTCTTACTATCGCTGCCCACCGCTGCCTATCTAGGGCAGCGTGGCTTAACTCCTGCAG
>Ga0056128_1003404_pt1 | contig 19481 bp, 14 predicted proteins | sample WorMetLIZISLAND2_FD_71113 | JGI IMG/M metagenome (GOLD analysis project Ga0056128, IMG submission 71113) | Marine gutless worms symbiont microbial communities from Max Planck institute for Marine Microbiology, Germany - Olavius geniculatus... ... | reverse complement strand
CCCAATGTGTGTGTCTGAACTGTTATCACATTTGCAAAAAAATCATTGAATTTTACCTATGCATTCAAATGTTACCAGCAAAAATGTAAGTTGGCTTCACTTTAGCTGGACCACCCTGTATGTGCAATAGTGAACGAGTTATGAGCAATAAATGAAAGTCAAAATGGCGGCCGCCGCCATCTTGAATTTATTATTTTTGTCCATTTTGGTCAAATGGTCTATTTCCGGTGGCAGCCGTCTACATTACTGCAAAATTTTATTCATCTTTGTCAATCGGCGGCTGAGTTATTGCTGTTTGTGCAAAAATTTAAGATTGCGGCCGCCACCATTTTGGATTTAATTTTTGTTCAATATTTTGGCATGTGTGTATGTAGGACCTCAAATGTAATATTCGTGCCAAATTTTGTGCAAATACGTGCAATAATAAACATCTTATGAGCGATGAATTAAATTCAAAATGGCGGCTGCTGCCATGTTGAATTTATTATTTTTTGCTCATTTTGGTCAAACATCCCATTAACGGTAGCAGCCCTCTACATTGCTGCAAAATTTCATTCATCTACGTCAATCGGCGGCCAAGTTATTGCTGCTTGTACAAAAATCCAAGATGGCGGCAAAATCCAAGATGGCGGCCGCCGCCATCTTGGATTTTATTTTTGTTTAATCTTTTGGCATACCTACATGTAGGACCTCTAGCATAATACACATGCCAAATTTTGTGCAAATATGTGCAATAATAAATGAGTTATGAGCGATAGATGAAATTCAAAATGGCTGCTCTCTTGAATTTATTATTTTTGTCCATTTTGGTCAAATGGTCTATTTCCGGTGGCACCCGTCTACATTACTGCAAAATTTCATCCGTCTACGTCAATCGGCTGTTGAGTTATTGCTGTTTGTGCAAAAATCCAAGATGGCGGTTGCCGCCATTTTGAATTATAATTTTGTAATGCTGGACCACCCACGAAGTCCATTCGTGCACCTGAAATTGCTTTTCAAATTTCGTGTTGATCGAGTGCGTACTTTTCGAGATATCACGATTTGAAAATTTAGCAAATTTGGCTTAAAATGCCTCTTCAGGCCTCCAAAAATCATTTTTTGGGGGAGTTTTGGCCCCCCAACATGATTTTTTATCATCAAGACCCTCAAAAGGCCCTACCTTACGTGGAAACACACGTTTTGAGCCATTTTGGTGTGACCTGTAGGCGTGAGCAAGAATACAAAAAAGGATAGAACACAAAAAGTAACGGAAAATGCCCATCAACCAAATTTTGCATGTAGGGTCGTATCCCAGATATCTTTCTTGGTTTCAAGTTTCATTAAGATCGGTTGAAAAATGTGGGAGCTGTGGGGGTCGAAATTTCGGCCTTCTCATTGACTTGGCACGTCGCTTATACAACAGCTTGTTGCTATCGCACAAGCTGTGATAGGATATCTGATGAAGATTTTGCTTGTATGGTGTTGGTTTAACAGTTTGAACTTTGTCAGTTCTGACTACACAGTTTGTGTACTGCATCATCATCCTCACTTTTGCTTTAGTTTGCGAAAGATAACATCAACCAGAGGTTGAATTGTGCACTTTTCGGTCTTCTGACTAGTACAAAAAATAATTGAAATTAATGGAATCATTTCTATTAATTTTTAAAGATTGACTACAGATATAGTTTCATGCTATTTAGGGGTGGGAAGGCAATTTTGCCCCACCCTCCCCTGGCCATGACGCCGCTGATGATTATGTATGATAACTTGTGGGTATTTGTAGACCCAATCAACACTTTTCACAGCACCTACAAGACCGACAATGAGCCGATACGACTGAGTTACCACGGCAACGTCCACTACAACTCGGTGGTGGATCCCCGCAAGGCTACCATTGGTGTTGGTCTAGGTCTTCCCGGCCTTCAGCCTGGGGTACGTAGTGCTGGCTGCATGCTAGCCATCCGTACATAGTAACAGGAGGCCTTGTGTTTTCGCTTCATTTCTTTTTTTTATTTTTTCGCTTCTTTGAAACTGGACAGCGGACCAAGACCAGAATTGGGGGGAAAGACAAGCTCTACCTGGAAGAAATTGAGGCCAAATCTTAGCGAGATTGGTTGAGGGGTTTTGGAGGGAGGGGTGGTTAACCACATCTATAATTAACGGCTTGATAAATCAGCAGTCATGAACCAAGACAGTCAGACTCGGCACCCTGCCTCGGATTTCTGATGAAATGCTAAAAATTGGTAAAGTTGTGTCTTATAACTTAGAAATCTTGGATATGAGTAACTGATTGAAAGTTGGCAGTGCAGTGTGTTTGGCAATGGAGTATTCATATTTGATGAATATATTGGTCCATCTTATCAACTGCCACCCACCTAAGATTTAACAGTTAAGAAGGTTAAAGGTCATATTGTATAGTTCTTAATGGTAGCCTATCACGGAGCTGTGGAACATTCAGAGAGGCTGATTTATCTATCCCCATGGTTCCTACAGGTCACAGAAAAACTGGAAAAGGTCAGGGAATTTGTGTGGTCAGGGAAAGGTCAGGGAAAAATATTTTTTTGAAAAGTCAGGGAAAATGATCTTGGATCATGCAGACTGCAGATTTCTGTGATTTTTTGTGTCTCCAAATATTTAAAAACAGGCAAATTTGCGGCTTTCATTGAACATACTAAAGCTAGTCTAAGTGTTTCAGCTTCAGGAGGCTTCATTGTTTGTATATTGCTTTATTAATACTGTTTCATTACCTTTTGATATAGTGTACCATTTCTGACATTTGTGCGATAGGTTATTGTTTCGATAATGTCAGGGAAATTGTCATTTCATGGCTGGAAAAGTCAGCTACAGAAGACCTCTAAGAACCCTGATCTCAGAGAGGTGGAAGGCTGAGTTGACCTTTAGTCAAACCCACAACCTTCCCATCACAACTCCAGTGTTTTAATTGTTATGCCAGGATGCCACCAAGCCAAGTTTGTGATGAACAACTTGTAATGTGTTATTTCTATGAGCTATTTTGTACTTGTATGATACCTGATAGACTGGTGTTAATGATGATAATGGTGGTGATGACGATTGTAGCTAGCTGATAAGAACCTGATTCGTGATGCTCTGAGACAGTCCGAGGACTGCCAGATTGAGCAGGTGATGTGCTCCTGGCTTTCACTTATTACGTTGAGATGTTTTTTTTCTGATTTCATGCTACAGCTGTGCAGCAGTATTTTGTTTCATAGTTTGGCATGAATATAGTTTACTGTGTTCCTGCCAGTTTTGTTGTCATTAGTAATGGACACTTTGTTACAAGTGCTAATTTCACAAGAGTTTGTACAATAAATAAGAACCAACAGTTCAACCTGGTTCTGGATCTAGCATGGCATTATGATGTATGACATGGAAGAACCTGCCTGGCTAGGTTTCTCTTTAAAAATGCACAACCTGGGGGTTTTTGTGTTTGCATTTTCAGTTAAACTTTCGTTTTTTAAAAAAGACCAAATTTGATTATGGGTTTTCATGGGTTTTTATAGATATTATCTAGTGTCATCTGTCCAGTGTCGACATAAAATGAATAAAGCTAAACTAGCCGATCCATAGGTTTAAAAGTTCTAAAAAATTAATAAAACATGCTGTGATTATCGGAACCAGAAACTGAAATTAGATTAAGTCTGGTATGGGTTTTTCGGCGAGTTATAAGGTTGTTGTGGTCAATAGAAATCGCTGTGTTTTTGGCATGTGACTGGGTGACTGAACCGTGATGTGGTGACTGCCAGCTGATTTGTAACTAGTCCGAAGGGGCGCTTGTCTGAAATTGGCTATAACTTGGTTTGCATCACCAAGGGCCACAATATCCAATGGCCGCCATGGCCAAGGTTTGCCAAAGCCGAGGATGCAATTTATTTGTATTGCTAACTCTATTGTGAATTGTAACCGTAATGCTATCTTTTAACTCTTGTGCGGTTTGGACTAGTGCCCTTTGGACGAGTGAACTGATGTATGCTAATGGTTTCGCAGACGATGTTGGAGGACAAGTTGCGTGAGACGGACTGGGAGTTGACCCAAGACACCATCGAAGAACAAGTGGCTCGTGAATCATATCTGCAGTGGCTCAAGGACCAGGAGAAATATGGCACCATGTCTAAGACATCGGTCAGTCAATGATGATGCCATGTTTTACTTCATGCTTACTACGTTTCTAATGTAGCGAAGAGGAGTATATAAGATCAGTGTAATATTGAGGACCGACCGACGACCGACCTCTATTCCTCGAAGAGCGTTCCTGGAAGAACTTCAGATGGCTTTATCTCAGCAACCAATCATTTGATCCACTTCCGATCTGGTTCTAGGGTAGGGTTGTCACAGTCAGCCAATTTAACAGTGCCATTTATATTTACGCCCTTGGCAACGAAATTTGGGACAAAGTGGCTATAATTCTGCTTCTGTAAGAGTTATTTGCACGGTCTTTGAATCTATAGGGGGTTTTCGGGGTTGGGCCGTCGAATGCTGTGAATCAAATTTTACCCCAATTTACCACTGACAATGTGAGAAAAGTGGTCAATAATTCAACTTGTATAAGATATATGTCTCGGATTTTCAATTGTAGTTGTAGCACTAGCTGTAGTAGTAGTAGTAGTAATAGGATTTCCGGTATCGGCATTTAGAATGTGCGGAGTATACATTGGATTGCTTACAATCTAAAATATTTTTTGTCGTCAACTAGTGATGACTCGATATTAGGATTTCAATTTCGATACGAGCGGTATTTTTCAAAATATCTCGATATCGATTTTTAAAAAAGTAATATGTAAGTAAATCTTACGTACGCAAAGGAATGAAATGTGAACACTGAGCAAGGTAGTATGCTTTACGTAGGTAGGCTTACTAAAAATGTGTCAGTAAATTTAATTAACCAAAAACTGTCACAAATTTCGTTGAAATACGACATCATGTTGTTAGTCTGCTTTGTTTTGTTTGCCATTTTTTCGTGTATTGTCCTTATTTTGGTAAAGCAGTGCCTAATAAGAAGCCCAGATGTTACAGTACTGACCTTCAAAGTCATCCAATATCGATGATTTTCATCTCATCTGAAAGGCATATGCAATTTTCTATTAGTGATCAGTAGCAACCTATGCCCTATCTCACACTGTTTAGCCACAATATATCCGTTACTCGCAGATGGACTGATACACGACAGCGTTGACAACCTGTGCCATAGACGCTTTACAGCATCCTGTAGCAGGTCGAAACTCAAAAACTAAGAATGACATCATGGAACGAGATTCTTTTGGTAACTATTTTGAGCAATAAATCGATGTTCAGCTATTCACTGTAAGAAATTACCGACATCAGGCTACAAGCATTAAGAAAAAAATATTCACGTTTGGCATAAAATGTAATATGTCAAAAATATCTCGATATTCAAAAAGTATCGCGATGTATCGAAAAATTTGATATTTTTTGGACCATACGATACTATACGACATCATGTATTGTACGTATCGTACAATATATCGATATCGAAAACGATATATCGATATTTTTGATATATCGAGTCATCGCTATTATCGACTATTACTCATAATAAACTAAGTTAGTAAGTGAAGTAAAACGTGAATTTGCATAGTGCATAATGTTAAAATTAACCTCTAATGCTTTACTAGCCACTAGTGACTTGCACGGTTACACATTTTGGGAACTGGGTACCCAGGTACCTAGATCTGGTTTTAAGTTTTTCGTACCTAAGGAGAAACGACTAGCAGTAGTTTGTATTACTTAGGCTGCTTTAAAAGTCTCAGATTGCGTGCTTAATTGATAGACCGGACATATCCCATTCTTACAATGATTTGCTGCATTATGGTGTGTTAGAAATTGTTTGCCTTATTATTATCGTTATTGTTTGTCTGCATTTGATTGTAGCCACGGAGTGCATGTGCAACATGCAGCTCAGCTACGGAGGCTGTGGCGTCAGTGTCGTCATCATGGTGGGAACAGACAATATCACCTGAACCTCGGACATCTCGATCACCCCACAGTCCAGCCGTTGAACAGCTGCCGACTGCTGCACCCATCGTGCCTCTTCTTCCTACTGGTAAAGTAATGTGAAGAATAACATTACTGTGCTAGTATAGAGTTGTTGCTCCATAATACTAGGGTTGAAACAACTCACGTTTTTGAAAATGGCCAACCTGATGGGTTTTGGCTTTTTTGGTTTATCCCAGGTTTTAAATGGCCCAACTTAATGAGCCTTGGAGTTATCCGTTACTGCAGGGTGCAGCAAAAAAGTAGCCCCCAAAAGTTTTTCGCTGGTTTTTCAGCAACCGTTTGGAATTTTAATTTGAAATTTTACAGTTTTATTCAGTAAAACTTTGTACATCTAATTGCCTTGTAAAATTTGATTTCGCTGAAAAACGACAAAGTTATAGACTTTTTAACATGACCGCCTACTGATTTTTCAGCGTTAAAATATGTTCAAGCTACTACACCAATGTAATAACATCGTTGAAACAACACAGTTAACTAATGATCAGATGCCAGAATTTTATGTCAGTGTGAATGTTCGAAGTGTCCACCACCAGCTCCAAGCTCCAACATAAGTCTCACAGTCTTGTCGATCGGTCCTTGTGGTAGGTTGCCCCAGATAAACTGAAGCGCTTCTTTGACTTCGGCGATAGTTTTCGACTTTGTTTTAAGCTTGGAGTAAGCCTCCAACATTGCACCCCACCTGATAGTCTATTGGGTTTATATTCAGCAAATTTGGAGGCCAATGGTTCTTTGTGATGAAATCTGGACAGTTGGCTCGCAGCCTGTTTCCGTGCGCTGCGCGCTGTGTGCTGGCGCGCCATCCTGCTGGAAGATGAACCTGGTGAGCAGCCGGCGATTGCTTTAAAAACGATAATTAAGTAATAATTTCTAAACAAAATAAATTACTGTTTATCAAAACATCACTGTGACGTCATCGACCAAAACGTGTTAAGCGGTTTTTGAAAATTAAATAGCATTTTTAGGTTAAACATTTTTAATGCTGAAAAATCGATAGGCAGTCACGTTAAAAGGTCTATAACTTCGTCGTTTTTCAACAGTCACATTTTACTTGGCAGTTTGATGTAGACGGTTTCACTAAATAAAACTGTAAAATTTTACACTAAAATTCTAAACGGTTGCTGAGAAAAATCAAAAAACTTTTGGGGGCTACTTTTTTATGCCGCACCCTGTAGAATGAGCCAGAAGTTGCTAGTTGCTAGAAGATACCATCCACATCGAATAAATACCCCCAAAATTCAGGTTTGAAAGTTCTAAAAACTTAATCAATAACCATAATTACATATGCTATTATAGATGGAATAAGAAACCAAAATTGGAGTAAGTTTGGGATGGTTTTTTGGCAGTTTTTAGGTGGGTTTAACAAATAATGCCCAGGTGCTGGGTTTTTTCCACCTATCTGCCTAGATTTCTCAACTGTCATCTTGCTGTGCTGTGATTGGTTTATGTGTGTGTTTTGTAGTGGGTACTCCGTCATCACCAAGCTGTGGTGTCCGCAGTTCACCGTCAGTCGCTAGTGACCCATCGGGGTTGTCACTAGAGGGCGCTGTCGGTGGGGCACCTGTTCCTGCTCCGCCGCCAGCAGTACCTAGTACCAGCTTCTCTGAAACTGCATCCATCATGAACGAGCTGCCCCCGCACATGTTTGGTAGGTTTCACAGATGGACGAGGAGAGAAAATTATTGACTTGATGTTTGAGTTTTGACTTTCGTGACTTGAAGTTTGATGCATTTGTTGAGTTGCGAAACTCGATGATGCGTTGAACATCAAGTACAGTTACTCGACAGTTTATAGCTAAAAGGCGTTGAGTTGTGTTACTCTGTTAGAGTTAGGTTTTTAGTTACGGTTTTGAGTTAAAACTCGAAACTCAACTTGACAAAGTTTGAAACTCTTCATAGACACTTCCCCATTACTTTTATATCAAAGTGCATTACTTTCTGTTTGTTTGGTTAGGTCTGGGACAGCTTGCAGCCTGTCAAAAGTGAACTGGTGCCTTCCATTTTCAGTTCTTCACACATAATGCTTTCACACATTCTATGAAGCCCCAATGTACTCTATTCGAGGCTTATGATTTCTTGCCGTAAAAATATGGAAGGATTAACAAGTGTTTGGTGAAATGTTAATTGTTGTGTAAAGAGGTTATTGATGTTAAGGTGCACAGAATATGTAACGAGTACATTTTTATGCATTCCACAAAATTTTGAGCCGAGTTGGACTTTTACGGAATTTGGTACTTTTATTTTCCAATTCAAGTCCAAGTTTGTGAAGGTTTCTGGCAAAACTTTCAGTTTTCTTATAAACTGACTACTTTACCAATCAGCAGCACAAAAAAATATAAATTTCCATCACTGGCACTGATGAGGTATAGCCTAATCAATGATTGTTTAATGTTTGATACACAAATGTGGCATTTTTTTTGTTACAAAGTGTTTGATTTGCTTCATAAATTGGACACTGAACAGTGTTGGTGCACATGGTTTTTGACAGGGTTCACAGAGTGGGGAGATGATGCAGACATCCTAGCACAAGTGATTGCCCAGTCGCAGCATGAGTACCTTGCCAGCCTCAAGAAGAACTCAGCCGCTGCAGCAAAGAATAGTGAAGTCGCTGCAGCCGGTACAAGCTCTCGGGACAGTGCCCAGGCAAAGAACGATGCTGCAACTGGGTCTACTACAGCTGATAAAGGGAAGAGCCCAATGCCGAAAGATAGGCACATTTAGCTGCAGTACTGTACAGACTTGAGGACTGTAGCATCGCGTGGTGTCTGGGGCTGTCTGGGGGTTTTGTTGATAAAATAAATGAGCAGGGATGGAAAATTGGCTGGAAAACCTAGGTTTTAGATTTTTAAAAAGTATTTTAAAAACCCTGAAATCGAATTTTTATGTTTTTTTAATTTGTCATGCAATTTAATACAGTTTGTCTTATTTTATTTTATATTTTGTCATGGTTTTTGAGTTCTGATGTCACGTCTTCTCCTCAGCAAAAACGAGCGCGACATGAGAAATGGTGTATAGTGTGTGCTGTTTTTTGTATAAAAGGTAAAGGTGCTACACCCCACAGGGGCATAGGCAAGTGCTCATCTCCCTTTCTAAGGTCTTTGAGCCAATATGTAGATAGACCACTTGAGTCCGTGACGCATGGCCAGTGTGACGCCAGACCTATGATTACCTTCCCAGCTGCGGGGCATCACTGCTGTTTGACCGGTACCAGGTTATACTACTTGTTGAACGGAGGCACGTATGTGAACAATTTGCCCAGAATTGCTACCTGGCAGCGTAGTGGCCCGATTCGATTCGAGGATCTTTGTTCACCAGTCTGGCACGCTATTGTTACACCACCAAGTCACAACGCTTAAAAAACTGAAAAACGTTTTTTGAAAACCTAGGTTTTTCCATTTTCATCCCTGTAAATTAGCAGTGTGAATGTGCGGGGGAGGATGTTTCAGCTGGGTACAATGTCTTAGGAGGTTTTTTGGATGTGAAATGTCGTCACATACACTGATGATAGCTTATTACCATACTGTTGCTTTCATTTCTTTGTCGTTTAACCAGCCTCCTCTTCCTGAGTGAAGCTAAATCTCCAAGAATGAACTTTTAGTGATTTTAGGGCCCATAGTTTTTCATGGGCCATGGAATTTTGAACCAAGCCACAGATTTTGCCTTTTTCCATGGAATTCCGATATTTCTGCGAAATTTCGCAGGAGTTAAGAAATGACTGGTGATTGGTTCAGTTGTTGGCTTGATAATGTAATTATGCACTAACTATATCACAGAAGAAAACACTGAACTGCCTAAAATTGTGGGCTTTGCTAATAGCTATTGCAGTAGGGCACAGTCATAAACAAAAACAATGCGACTTGACAGATTGCTGTTTTGTAAAGAACAGATTTATTACTTAGCACAATGCCGGCCTCCAATAACTGAAGTTTCTGAACAGGATATACCTCAGTTTACTCGCGAATAGAAGGCTGTGGTCAGCCATAGAATTTAGATGATTTTGCTGCAGTGAACCACAAAATTTTGCAAACTGGTCTGCGGAATTTGGCAGAATTTTCCATGGAAAACTGTGAGCCCTAGTGCTTCAGCTGATGTTTGCAGCCACTCTGCAGGGCCGGATTTATACAGGATTGGATCCATTTCTGTAAATCCCCACACAAGTTTTCTGACATTTATGTAGAAAAACTTGCCGTAAATTAAGCATTTTAACTGTGCACAGTTTTGCTGTTATTGCCTTACGCAGCTTTTCGTATTTGGTAGCAGTATTTAGGCCAAAGATTTGAAGAATGTTTTGCTGCACCAAATAAAATTCTCAACGTAGAAACCTGCCATTAAGAGGCCCTCACAGTGGCACAAGCCAGATAATGTTGCACTCCTGCCTGACATTCTGGAGGCCCCTTTTTGGGGGGCCCTGTTTAGTGGAACATGCTGAACATGCCTAAATCCACTGCCTCATGAAATCACAAGTGTTATGTATACATAGCTTTCACCAGAATTTTGTTTGTCATCCATTGGCGATGCAAAGCAAAATGTTGCCTGTGAATATGCAGTTTTTTATGGTAGAGGATCTGATCTGATATTTATTCAGTGACTTAGTCATTGATTAATTAGCAGTTTCGTGCACTATATTCAGTATAACTTTACATTGCATCTGTACTGAAGCAATGTCCCACGTTGTATCTCTCATATCCAGTTACAAAATTTCTCAGATAAGTTTCACTTACATATGAAATTACATTAAGTCTTTCCTTGTGCTGGCTGTTCTTTCTAAGCTGCTTACATAATTTGTATGTTTCATGCTATTCTATTGAATGCCCAGTAGAAAGTGTGTGTTCATTGCACACGATCATGAATGATAACCATATTTGAAACTAGAAGGCGCTCGTGAGAGTGCATATCTCCGCCAGTGTAGAAGTTTTCACAGGAGGGCGCCACCGTTCCTGCCGAAAGCGGAGGCAGAAGGAAGAGCCACTTCGTTGCAGGGGAGGGAGGTTAATGTAATAGCCGGCGTTGCTGCTTGCGCTGTTATCGTGTACACAGACGCACGGACAGAACGGCCAATCTCATAATCATCTCCAATTCACTTCGTTCCATTAGCGGAGATAACTACAGTGGCGTCTTGGCAGGGGGACCCTTTACCTCCCACAGATTTACCTTCTTTTTGAAAAAATTTACCAATGGAAAAAAATTTCTGTTAGAGTTTTCTTCCAAAGATACAAAACTTTGGGCTGAAAATCTTATTATTTTGGAGAAGTTTAGGGACAAAATTGAACTTTTGAGCACCCAGTTACTCTGTTACTTGTTAGTATCCTAACACGATGCACCGTATATTTTGGTTATTTTGAAGCGTTTTTAGCAGTACACCGTATTTGGAAAAAACATCCCGAAGATTATCGATTGTCACTCAAAGAAATGTCCACCAATTTTAATAATTTTTGGTACAAATATTGCTGGCACAACTGGCCATTAAATGACCGGCCAATTTACCATCTCCCTCAGTGTCTGCTTCTGCACTACCTAGAAAACCAAAACAAGTGATATGCACATTAAAATGAACAAACTTTAATAAGTTTTATATCTTCAACTGTGGCCCCAAATAGCCAGACAATTACATTGTCTAATTGTCATGCAGCACTGTGTCAACCAGATGACTTTCACGAATGTTGATGAATTCAATAAGTGACTGGTGGAGTCTGGATTGGTCTGAAGCAGAACATCATTGACACTGCTGTCAACGAAACGAGAAACCATCTCTGTGCCTGTGGTCTCGTAATGGGCTGACACTTTAAACATTTTTTACTGTAGGCAGTCGTAAAACGGACAATTGGATGAACTGTCAGTCCAGGTGGCAGATATGTAAAAAATGTGTTTTGTGTCATATTTTGATTAAATAATAAGGCTCCTTGGACAGAAAAAACTATTTTGTTGGTTCTGTTTCCCCAGGTAGTGCAGAAGCAGACATTAGGTGCGGTGGGAAATTAAGTGGTCATTTGATGGCCAGTTGTGTCAGAAGTATTCCTGTCAAAAATTATTAAAATCTGCTGATTCTTTTTTAAGCTACGATCAAAAATGTCCAGGATGTTTTTTCCCGACACGGTGTATATTGGCTTGGCAAATTTCTCATTTCAGGACTCTTTATTTTAATTGTGTTAGAATTCTCATTGCGCTGATTGGTGGTGGTTTGGAGTCAACTATTTGTAATTAGATGACCACATTTTCATTTATTGCTGAATAGCTTTGTTGTTGCTTTGCATTTAAATTTTGTAAAAAATGTACATTATGTTTGGGTTCATTTTGGTGTGATGGTAGGCCTACGTTTGCACATTACACGTACAGTAGAGGGAACAACACGTGTTCTATTGTACATTATAGGCCGTAAGTGGTGCTGTTCTTAACTTTTTTATCACAAAGTAACAACTGTTATTAACTTGCTAATTTTTGATTATATGATGATTCTTGTATCAAATTTATGTTCATATTGAATCAGGATAGCTAGAATTATTTGGAAATTTATAATGGGTCCATTTTTTAGACACGATAAGTATACAAAACATCAGTTTATACACTTGTTAACGGCAACATTTAAGGACTAGCACATCGAAAACAGCAAAAATCACAAAAGGTGATATTGCCCGCATCGCATCGCATTGACAATGTGTCAGTGTGCTGCTGAATAATATCACCTTTTGTAATTTTTGCTGTCACGATCTTGACTTTTTGGGCTCACGTGACATTGGTCACATGACTATTAAGGTTGCTATGGGAGTTTTCTATGGATGGTCAGTATTGACCATGCATCTTTCTTGCACGGTTATGTAGATATCGGGCCACAGATATTTCGGGCTATCTATACTACTACTGTGCAAACCCAGTTTTAGCCAGTTTTGGCCAAATTTCACAGATTTCGTTGTCATGGCCACAAGGGTCGATTGTGGTAGAATTAGATTGGCCTCATTTAATAGCTCGTCTCCTAAAACCCCCATTAGACGCAAAGAATCCAAAGATCTTAGAAATATCTATTACAGAAACCGAGTTATAGCCCATTTTTCTCAAATTTCGTTGCCATGGCAACCAGATTCGATCCGGGGAAAATTTGAATGTCGCCATTAGATTGGCCGGTCCCAAAAACCATACCTTAGAACCAAAAATTACGACTCTTACTCTATACACAGCAGGAGTTATGATCGTTTAAAGAATCGCTTAATTTTCCCCATAGGCGCCATATTGTGATTTTTTTGAATACATACGTTAAATATTAATTTCAAATTTTTAACTCTGAAACATTTGAACCTTGCCTGAGACCGCGTCGTTTGCGGCATAGCGCGTGAAAATCCCTTAAGGGGTCTGACCTGTAGGTGCGTTGAAAAAGGTATATGTACTTCTAATAAATAAAAAAATTGCGTATATTTTACCTATTTGCCGAGAACCCCTCCCCGTGGACGGATTTGGACGCCCCGGCAAACTGTTCCAGACCGATTTAGCAGTCGCCGGGAAGGTGCGGTCGCTAATGGTAGAATGCACAGCGCGTGGAGCGACCGGCGCTGATGTAGGGGGCTAGTTGAAGAACGCAGTCGCCGACGTGCGTTGAGGTGTGACAACACGCGCTGCAGATCTGAAGCCAGTTAGCCGGGTGCGGAGCCGTGGACGCAGCGATACACCAGCGCTGTCAGCCGGCACGAAATACGTTCTGGCATCCGAAACCAGTGTAACCTGTGCATTAGCGGCTGAACGTTGCCCTGACGACAAGCTTGGAAGATCAGCTGGGTAGCGCATGCGTTGGCTCAGAAAGAGTGTGAGACCACAAAATCATTGAAAATCTGTTACTTATTTAAAATCGTACATCGGCGAACCAAAACGACAATCAACAGCGAGTGAACCGCTCTGGGTCAGCGTTTATTAAACATGTGCTGTTGGCGAGTGACATCAACGTCCACCGCAGGCATTCGTGCTGGAGAAGAGCATTTTGAGCACATGCTATAATGATGTGATGTGACACGTGTGACTTTTTAAGAGATAATACCTGTTACTCGTGTTTGTAGCTATTTAATTAATCATTTCTAAGCCGATGCATGCGCTACCCAGTATTATTCGTTGTAAACATCCAATCTACGGCTTCTGAATTTTGCAAGGTAGTGTAGCCACAGTATTAAGATAAGGTGGCCAAAACTATAGTCGTTCACGTCAAGTTTTTTCTTGATGTTGCGTGCCAAAAATTATCAAAACCAACCAATGTTTTGTGGAGTTATTCAAAAAATAAAAGTGGCTTTAATTTTCCTGGCCCGCCCTGTAGGTCATTAGATCGAGCCGTCGTTCAATGTGCCTGGCCTCCAGACGTAGTAGACACTGTCATTCCTGTCGTCGTCGGTCCGTCAAGTACTTGTTTTCAATCGTGAGCCACATTCTAGTCCGCCGCCCACATCATTCAATTCAACTTTCTGCCCGTGGTCTGTAAACATAGCTGTAAAATATGATTTATGCCCTTAAGATGCATTATGTAGGCCATTCTATAGGCTATAATAGAGTCGCGTTGAAACGCCGCCGAAATTACTGAAACAAAACAAAAACCGTTCTGCTTTACAGCGATCGTTCGATCGAACACCTGTTTATTTGTTTATTATAACTGTTTATCTGCAGAGCGAGATGTAATGTGATAGCCTAAGTAAGTGGGCAGGTAGATGAGAGGTATGACGTATATTCGGCATAGAGCGGCGGTGGTTTCAGCACAGCTGACGTATAAGGGTTCCTACATGTGCGACGAAACCTCGCACGCGACAAAAAAACGGCGCGGCTACGTACAGTACAGATGCTGCCAATCACCTCGGGTTTGACAGCGCCATCGCACGATACGTCAGTGATAGTGCTGCCAAACCCGAGTTAATTGACAGCTGCATGCACTGTACCTAACTCTGTTCTGTTTTTTTTGTCGCGTTTGAGGTTTTGTCCCACATGTAGACGCCCCTGAATTCAGCTATTTGCAGTAGGCCTACGGCGGCCTCACCTAGCGCGAGCAATGAGTGACGCACGTGCCATGGTTCAGCCGCTATATAAGCACGCGCCAACGCGCCGACCCGTTATTATTATCAAATTACTATTTATTCCGCGGCTAATCAGGGTCTAACGTCTAATGTTTGTGTCTTTGCGAGTTAAACTTGTACGAGTGAAAATGACGGCGGTTCTGTCGCGGCTTACGCAGCTCATCTCGTCACAGATCATACGAGAGTCCAGCAAGAGTCCTTCTCCGGCGCAGAAACGCACCAAAAGTCGCCGTAAGTTTACTGTGCAGATTTGGATTTTATAGGTTACTCAGGCCTGCTTAATAATAGAGACTGGGAGGAATCATTAAATTTGGAAAAAAAACTTATAATTTTCTGCAAAAAATAATTACGCTTCTATGGTGTATTTATATTAGGCCTATAAATTTCAGTAATTAAATTTATAAAGAACACAATAGCATGTCGGCGAGAAACTCGTGCAATGTTTGCGTCCTTCGGCCTACACAATTCTATCTTAGTTTTGTCATTTTGCAGACTTTGGAACCAAGTTGATTAATGCGAATTAATTTGATGTATATATTTACGGGATCTGCTTAACAAAAAAAGTTGCATCGAATTCATCAGGCCACGTGCATTGTGTGTATAATTTCGTTATGTATCTAAAGGAAAAAAACGGCAGCTGAATTGTGCAAAATTTCGGTTAATTAGCGTATAGCAAAAGATCGTGCAAGCTACGTATAATTGTGTGTTACAGTGGAACGGAGGATGGGTCATGATTTGCTGGAGAGAAACTACGAACTGGGCTGTGTGATCGGCAGTGGCGGTTTCGGCACGGTTTACTCCGGCAAGAGAATTAGCGACGGACTGCCTGTAAGTCCATCGACAGCGTTTGCTTCCTTTGTCTTCTTTGCCTAGAGTGTTCAAAACATTAAATAACTCGGCAACTAGGAGGCTGCATTATACACTGTAGTGTTCCGATAAAAACACCCAGCACATTATAATCGATTGTATCGGTTGTAACTCGAAAAAGGACTATCAGATTTCAATAATTTTTGGTAGGCTACGCATGTTTTTGAATCCTGATACACTTGGTTGTCGAATGACTGTTCGCGTTCTCATCTTATCTAACGTCAGCTTTTGCACTGTCTGGGTAAAGCAAAAACAAGCGAAATATGCTTTGAAATGAACAAAAAAGCCAACAAATTTCATATCTTCGGATCTGCGGGTTTTAACTGCCGATCAAATACAATTAAAGTTTGACAGTCGAGCAGCAGTGTGTCTACCAGATAACGTTTAAGAATGTTGATGAATTCAAACTCAGCCAGAGACTATTTTGATATAGAGACTGCAGAACGCACTGTTATCGCACTACAATAAACGACAAACTATTCAAGGGTGAATTAAATTGAAGTAGTAAGCAGTGCTATAAAGATGTCATAGTTTAATGCATTTTGTTGTAAAAAGAGCTAATGAGCGGTGCTTAAATGTTAATCTGCAGGTGGCGATCAAACACATACACAAGTCCAAAGTATTGAATTTAGTCCTGCAGGTACGTTGTTGGGTTTTACATTTTTAAGAATGGCAGTTGCAGATATACTTGGATTGTACATTTACTGAAATGAATTTGAATTCAATATATCGTTTTCGACAAAATCCTCTCTATCACAAACTACTTGTGCTCGTTGGACTGAATTCACGAACTTGCCGCTATAAAACGTTAGTCTTAACGTTAAACTGCTGATATCGCGGAAACGGCAATTGTCGATTTTGTTTGGCTGACATTCCATAAACTGCACAAAAATACAAGATCTATTATTTTTGCAAAAACGAAGTGAAACGTGCGTCTGTTCAGGATGACGGGCAGTACGTTCCAGACGAGGTCGATCTGCTACGTCGAGTGGATCACGTGCCGGGAATCCTGCGTCTGCTGGAGTTCTACCGGCGTCCTGACGGATACGTGCTGGTCCTGGAACGACCGGCACGCAGCATCGACCTGTTCGACCACATCACTCAGTGTGGAGCTCTCGACGAGGTCGAGGCATGCCGGGTGTTTAGGCAGATCGTGACGACTCTGTGTGACGTGCGAGACGCCGGGGTCGTGCATCGAGACGTCAAAGATGAAAACGTCATCATTGACCTAGACACTGGAGATATCAATCTGATTGATTTCGGCTCCGCGGCAAGACTACACGACGACATCTATCGCGACTTTGACGGTCAGTTCATGATTTCGCAGTAATAATAATAGCAATAAGAGATTTCGGGGTCGAGTGCCAGCATTATATGCCGCCGTCCGTCCAGTTGCCGGGCGTCTCTGGCTTTGACAGGGAAATAGGTCACTACGTCACTACGCAAATGTGTGTTTTTTTCTGACAGTTTTGATGTCTGGTGACCTTGATCTTTGACCGTTTGGACTGAAAATTGTCACACTGGCTACTTCCAGGTCTGCTTTAAGAAACGCTCACACCGATTTTGGTTTGTCTACGTTTTTTTGTTTTCGAGTTGGGACGACAGACAAACGGACAAGCGACGCATACTGCTGCCTATAAGACGTCGTAAGTAAAGTGATATTGTGCATTATAGTATTATAGTTCATTCCATGGATGGCTTAAGTAATCTAGAGGATAAATAGCTAGTTAGTACTGCATAGAGATTTCCAGAGAGTTGCTCGTCGACAGCGCAGTAGGCCTGTATGAGTCTGCAAATGAGTTGTCATAACACAACAAATGTGGTGTCCATTTTTATCGTAGCACTGCTGCATAGCGAAGAACATTCAGTCAGCTGAGATACAGCTGAGCGGCGCCCCTATAGCTGTAGCTGTAGCGCGTTCTCGACCGGTGTTCATTCAGCCCAGCGAGCGATGAGCGCTCTTATTAATAGGACCACGGCCCACATTGCAATGTCTGTCTGGTACTGTGCGGCCTATCAGTCTAAAGCGTGTTGACTGACTGACTTTCCACCTGCCTGGCTGGACAACAATAATTTATCAAATTCACAATGCACGGTGCACCGTCTACAGATCGCCTCAACCGCAACAACAGCTGTACTTGAGTCTGAAAGGAGAACGGATTTTATCCCCCTGGATGTAGCCCTCCACGAGGTTTAGTTAAAACCTTCAGCACAAAGCCCCATACAGTTAAACACTTTAACTCATTATTTAACTGGTGCGTTGCTCTTGAAAGTGCTGTGATAAGTACATGTACGTTTCTTTATGGAGATCGGACTAGAAAGGGGGGGGGGTTATATCTGTCAGTCAGTTGCTGCACTTGCCGTTCTCCACAGCCGAAGCAGCTCAGGTAGGTCTGTACAGGTGATAAAGCATGGCTGATGACGTATTTACAGTATGTGGGTCTTGCATATAGACGCCACAATAGCAGCTAGAAGACTCGCAACAGATCATGCCGACAGTCATCCATACTCCAGGCGTGTTTACCGTATAGCCAGCCGTGCTCATTAATAAACACTGATTTACTAGGTCTACAGGCCCCAGAAAAATATGCTGTTTGCCGGTTAAAAAATCCCTGTTTTACGAGTTCTTTAGCACGAGCCCCAGATCGATTTTCAAGCGAGTTTTTAGACCAATAGTATGATCATTATGTGAGAGATGCTCATATATAGGCCTATACGAATCTTCAGAGGGGCGATGAAGTGTTTATGCAAACACATAACTGTTGTCTGAACGGAACTCGGCGAAATTTGACATCACAGCGATTTTAAGCTGCTCAGAATGTTGAAGTCACGAACGTCGTTAAGTCGTCGGCTTTAGCCTTCAGGCCAGTTTGTCGTAGCGCTTTTCGTATCATATTACTAAGAAGCGAAAAAAAATTCGGAGATCCACACGGGAGACGAATAGTTTGGAAAAGTAGAAAGAAGCCCTGCTGTTCGGTTTGGCGGCGCTAAAACGGGATAGAATCCGTGGTTCAGAGTGCTGCTGCTGCTGTCTGCGCTGACGCAGTGTTGCGTCATCAGCACTTGCAGCAGCTATCAACTAAGCTGCATATTCGATATTCGACGTCCCAAGTTCATTTCATTGGTCGCTGAAGGTGTTGCAAATGCTGTTAATTAATGCCGTTTAAAGTAATGCTGCAATTTAAAACTATAGGCCGCTGCACTAAAGACATTTTTGTTCGGGTGCTGAGATCGCGGTGCATTGTGGCTAACTCTTAATCTGTTCCTTCGAAGCTATTTTAGTTTAATACTTTGGCCTATACCTGAGATGACGCGAACTTCCAACATGCGCGATCTCATGGCTGTCTATAATGTATAATTATTGTGATGTATATACTCAGTGTTTAGACCAGCGCTAAACTGCAACATCATCAGCTTGCCGTGCCCGATGTACGAGCGTTGGCGGCTTCATGAACTAACTCTTTCTGTTTTCAGCCTGTCTTACCATTTCGACCAGGCTCCTGTCGCCCCACTGAACGATATCATCGATCCATTGCTTCTTCTGACCACCTTGCCGACGTTTTCCGGGCATGAT
>Ga0056128_1003402_pt1 | contig 19484 bp, 14 predicted proteins | sample WorMetLIZISLAND2_FD_71113 | JGI IMG/M metagenome (GOLD analysis project Ga0056128, IMG submission 71113) | Marine gutless worms symbiont microbial communities from Max Planck institute for Marine Microbiology, Germany - Olavius geniculatus... ... | reverse complement strand
TATTTTGTTTATAAATTATCACTAAATTGTCGTTCTTTTCAAGCAATCGCCGGCTGCCCACCGGATTCATCTTCCAGCAGGACAGCGCACCAGCACACACAGCGCGCAGCGCAGGAAACTCACTGCGGGCCAACTCTGTCCAGATTTCATCAGAAAAGACCAATGGCCTCTAAATTCGCCGAATGCAAACTCGGTGGACTGTCACGTGTGGTGTGCAATGTTGGAGCTTACCGCAAGCTTAAAAGAAAGCCAAAAACAATCGCGGAACTCAAGGAATCGCTTCTGGAGCAACCTACCACAAGGACCGATCGACAAGACTGTGAAAGACTACTCAAATTAAGCGACTGAAGGCTTGTGTTGGAGCTTGGAGCTTGGAGCTGTCGGTGGACAGTTCAAACATTCACAGTGACAATGAAATTTTGGCATCTGATCATTAGTTAACTCTGTTGTTTGACTTGTTTTAACGATGTTATTGAACTGGTGTTGTAGCTTGAACATTTTTTTCACGCTGAAAAATCGGTAAGCGGTCGTGTTAAAAAATCTATAACTTCCTCATGTTTCAATAGAATCAAATTTTATTTGGCGTTTAGCCGTAGAACAATTTAGTAAATAAATTTTTTAATTTTTAGATTAAAATGCTGAACCATTGCTGAGAAAACAGCAAAAAACTTTAGGGGGCTACTTTTTTCTGCCACACCCTGTATATTGTTGCAGAAGTCGTTTTGTTTTCAGTTGTTACTCTTAAAACACTAGCATAGTGTAGCGATACACCTGAAGTGTGGTGGGATCTGTAGTGATAGTTTTATTACAAATTGTCTGCTATAGTTCTGACAGCGAAAAAATTCGAAAATCGGTTAACATTGGTAAAATTATAAAGTGTACAAAAATGGTGCCATTTTGGGCCTACCCTGTAGATCCAATTTTCGATGCGTTATCGAAAAGTCCGACTGCCCCAGGCCTAATATGCTGCTTTTGCATGCAAATCTCAGCGATTATCACGCGTATACTGCTGGATAAACAGCGTTTAGTGTCGTACTCAGTGCAATCTAAGTGCATACTGCCCTCCCGTTAAGCAGCTTATGAAACGGAAAAAAGATAAGTAAGGCTTTTGGCAAATAAAATGTGCAATAAGCTAATGGCGAAGCGGCGGTTGGCGCATATTTCCCGAGATGGATTTGCATCTGATAACTCAGAGAGTTAGCCAACAAATTAGCGCTTAAAACCGAGTCAACAGTCTGACAACCTAAAGGAAGTAACAAACTCTAGCAAGAAAGCGCATGCATTAAAACTTTGAAACTGCAATTGAATTGATTTAAGCTGACGGAAATGCATAACGGCATAAAATTTCGTCCTTAATGTGCAGTATTGTCGAGCAAAAGTTGATGCCGATATATAAGCCTATAGTATGTCGCACAACCATCCAGCGTAGTCTATTGCCCGTAGATTCATATTACAGACAGAAAGGTCTGTGGTGCCATGCGTTCTTATGGCGCCACGGTCCAATGAAGCAAACACGGCCAGAGGCATAAACAACGCCTGTGCGGGGTGCGATAATTCTATAACGTCGGCAATTATTGGCTACAATCTGGCGCGAATATTGCACGTTCATAAACCATCACGACACGCGTACCGAGCCAGACGGACACGGAGAAATACCAGAGCAGGACGGACAGACAGACGCAAAGACATACGTACACAGACATACATACACAAACACACGCAGACAGAATCGTCCGCTAATAGCTGTCTGTTTTTTTCTGTCTGGCTGCTTCGCTGTTTTTGTTCCGTACCTTCCGGAAACTTCCAGTATCATCGAAAATCTGCACAGTCGCAAATGCAGACAAAAAATAAAATCAGAACGAAAAAGCAACATTGTATATTGTCTTTTCTTTCTTAATGTTCTGGCGCCTGCGCCGCAAGCGCACATCCTAACTTGTGCACTAGAACCCTGCAGCGTTGCTTCTGGTCAGTCAGTCCAGCGATCATCAATCATTTAACTCACCAAATAGGCTATGGTACAAATAACAGTACAATGAGGTTGTAATATACCGGCAACAACTCAGCAAAATGCATTTACAGTTGCCCTAAATAAAACGCAACACGTTGCATACGATAACATGAAACACAACTGAAATATAGAACACCCAAAAGTTATACAACCATCCATACGTAAACCGTAGTTATCGTCATTATTATAATCGTTATAATTTAATGTCTACTTGCACCATCAGCAGATGTAACAAGTTTAGCAACATTTATACAATTCTGTGAATAAAAATGATTTCAAAAGCTTATTGAAAAGTGCTTGCGTCTCTGACTGCATGGCGGATAGTTTCTGGAAGACTGTTTAAAAGCAGCGAGGCATAATGTGAAATACTTTACGTGTATTCGCTGATTTTGGTTTGATTTTTATCCACGGTCATCGGAGCAACAGGAGTAAGCCTAGGCGTAGAAGATGCGGAGATGTTGAAAAGATGCCGTACGACCTTACGTCACACCGCGCATAACAGCAGCAGCAGCAGCAGCAGCAGCGGACCCTTTCTGTCTCAAATGCCACAAATTAACGCAAGCAAACATTGGAACTGGTGTTAGTCGGCTGCCCACAAAAACATAATAATTGTCCGTCTCCAGCGAGCGCAGCATGCACTTGCTAGAGTCATCACTCAGCAGTCCACTCGTTTTGCTTTTCTTACATCTACCAACCTTCTGGAACAGCTTTATTGGCTTCCTATCGAATGGCGAATCAGGTTCAAGTTTGCTTCTTCTACCTAAAAGCTATACATACCGGTAACCCGCCTTATATCGCTGATCTTTTACATCATCACAAATCTTCAAGGTTCACCCGCTCATCTTCCAGTCATCTACTTGATGTGCCACACCATCATTTTTTTGGTTCCCGTGCTTTTCGAGTTTCCGCACCACGAGTATATAATTCCATTCCTCTTCATATCCATCAAGCTCAAACGCTCACCTCTTTCGGACGTCATCTTAAAACTTATTATTTTCAGTCTGCTTATCTTGCACCCTAGCGCTCTTCTCCAATATATAAATTGGTACTTACTTACTTACTTAATAGCAACAGACTTGCCCGGCTACTCATCTACAACGAACGACTTCAAACCCTCGGTGTCACACCTGATCGGACAGCGGGCATGCTGACAAGCTGTGATCGGCTGTGTCAGGTGATGGTGTACCGTACGCGCTGTGAGAGACCGTACGTTCTCTCGTGACACACGCCACACAAGCACTCAGCAGTTGCAGCAACAGCAAAAGAAGAAAAAAATAGTAGTGAGAGACTGCGACTGCTGCGGGGATATATTGACTGTATGTATGCACACGGGGAGACTGGATGTCATTCGTCTAACGTCGCAGAGACGCAGCTGCCTCGTGACGTGAACTAATGCCCCCGACACTGCGGCGCCACTGACGATATAAGCCACCCATCCGTCCACACGCAGGTTCGGAAAACTAAGCCATTCGAAGAACAAGACTGGTTGATAACGGTCCTGTAGCTGTTAATACCCCGTTTACACGATGAAGCAAACATCAAGCAAACGTCGAGCAAACATTGAACAATTAGAGCACACGTCGTGCACGTGTATTTTGAATGCGATTGCTGCATGTTTGCTCGATGATTGCTCGATGTTTGCTGATCGTGGAAACGGGGTATAAACCACGCTCAGCTCGCATTGGTACAGTATTTTCGCAACTTTCGCCTCAGTCGTGTATCATAAAGCAAACGACTGTGTATAGTTTGTGCCATCTGAACGTGGTTGAAGCGCTACACCGCACTGTATTTCGTAATCGCCAGGGGCGGCGCCAGAAATCCGAAGTTCTGGGGGAAGCAGCGAGAGGGGGGCAAGGGCCACTGCACACGGGGGCAATATTTTTTTTGTGTGTAGGCCAAATGTCGACCTTATTCAGTTGTTCTGTACATGAAAAAAGATGTAGCGGAATTCGAGGGCAGAGCCCCTGATCATGAGGTCAGCGGGCGAAGCCCTGAAGCTGAAACACTTTCAGCTTTTAAACGTGCAATGAAAGCCTCAAATTTGCCTGCTTTTTCCTATTTGGAGACGTCAAAAAACCCACAAATATATGTTTTCTTGGTAAAATGACGTTTAATAGTCTAATTCATACCTTGGCATGATAAAGTGCCCAGAGGCCACTTTATCACCATCAAAATTTTTCCTGGGCGGACAGCTGAAGGGGAGCAAGGGGGAGAGCACGGGGGCAGCTGCTTCCTTGCCCCCTCCTGGCGCCGCCCAAGGTAATAGCGTTAGTTACTATTGCGAACTTTGTGTTAGGCCAACAAAGACTCATGAAAGTCAGTAATTTATTAGTTAATGAAGTTACGAAGCTGTGAAACTTTGTGGAAGATTTTTTGCGTAATCTTGTACGCCATCAATTTCTGGACCGTCCAATAATTCCTGACGCAAAGTTATTGACGTGCATTCTTTATAGGCTATCTCGTATTTCGGTCCACGTAGGTAGATTGTGTAGTCTGCTAAAAATTGCGAAAGCATTATATTTCCCCCTAAAAATTTAAACGAAGAAACGTGTACGAAATTTGTCGATTTTGATAAGTACGAGCCTAATCTGTTTTATATCTTTTCGTGTCTTTGCTTGTGCAAAAAATAATGCATAAAATTTCTTTTGAAGGACAACTGTTAGAAAGGATTATTTTTCCTTGATGCTTTGTCAACATGTGTTGTGTTCTATAATAGCCTACAGAATACGCTGATAGGCAGAATTCGTTCATCCATGCAAGTAAAACCAAGGGACCAATGCAAGAAGAGATATTACGTGATACAGCAATGGCTTCGTAGCAGCAGCAACAGATGGTTAGATTACGTATAGGGCGCTGCAGTCGTGTGCAATATATTACCGTGGATCGTGTTCATGGCAGGCTAGCTTGTCTCTGTGCTGGCCACTAATCCATCTTACAGGCTGCCTGTTGTTGTCCAGTCCGTCTGCCTGTCAGTCTGTTTGTTTGTCTGTTTTTCTGTCGGTCTTTGTGGCTTTCTGTCGCGTGCAATCGAGTCGTGTTTTAAAACGTGTCCACTTCAGACTGCTGCGCGTTATTCAGACTAAGGCCGTGGTAGCTACACGAAAAAAATGCATAACGTTTTGCAACAGTGCTTTGGGTTCAATTTTATGCAAGCCGGTAGGCGATGAGCTTGCGAGCCGCAACGGAAAGCGACTTTGAAAGACTTTCGGTCAGTTCTAGCGACAACTCCGCTGTGCTCGCACTGCCTGCGTGCTGTGTTTAAGCACAGAAGCAGACAGCAGATGCAGTGACACAGCCACAGATACGCTGCCTGAATTTAATGGTCGCACTATGGCTTGCAGCTCCTCAGCAAAGTAACCGATAACAACTACATTCTTTTTTTTAAAAAAAACTCTAACTATTACTTTTTATTATTAAAAACAACACGCACTAGGGGAAACGTTTGCGTCTGCGAAACGTAAAATAAAAGTCACAACATTAGCGAAATACTACTGAAAATGCTTTTGTTAGACTCTACGGCGGCCTCACAGCGTAGTAAGTTAGCTGTCATCGCAGTTCGCTAGAAGTCGTTAATGCTTCTAGCTTTTACCGTCTGAGAGTATCATCGTTCTGTTTCGCTGCATTCGTCAGACGGCGCTTTTTCAGTTTCCGGTGTATGGCGCCAGCATAACGAATGAACCGTCAGAGCTGACGTCACTGTGACGTCACATCAGTCGTCGAGTGCTGACAGGAGATGCGGCCATCCATTCATCCAGCTGCACACGGAACCTTCTCAGCCCCGTCAGTGATCAGACGCCGGGGTGCAGAAGCGCCGAAAGCGCATTAGGCCGAACCGTCGCCTAAGAGTTTGCAGTCGTCGCTGAATAGGATACGAAAAACGCCACTCAGGTATGCGACAATTTCTTCAGTTTTTTAACGTCTGCTGACTGTCTTTCGACCATCCGAAGTGAAACCTACATTGTCGGTTTTTACTACCCTGTGGCACGTTTACACCAATTGTGGTTACTCCACGTTTTTTGGTCTCTCGCGGTCTGCCTAAAAACCGCAGTTCACCATGCACAGATTACCGCACATCAGCTGCTGAGATGGCAGATTGTTTTAGTTTTTAAACTTTAGACCAATATGTGTCATAGCAGAGTTAGCGTTAGGGTTAGGGTTAGGGTTTGATCAGGGTTAAGTTTAGGATCTGTAGTGATCTGAGGGGTTTAAGCATTAAAAGCTCGCACCGGAAACAGACGAACAGACAGACAAACGGACGAACAAGCACGAAACGTAATGCAACCTTTAACAACATTGTTGCTGCTGATGATGATAATTATTATTATGGCAAATACGATATGGGTAGGGCCCTATTAATCACTGGTAGCGAGCACCCTGTTGTTACGCTCCTCTCATCAGGTAATTGACAGCAGCAGCAGCAGCAGCAGATATTGCAGTGCCGGTTTTGATGACCAGTCCCGTTAATTCACTATAACTCGGTCATAACTCCCCGAGTGGTGGCTAGCTGACAGCGGTACTGTTACGTGTCGTTTTTAGTCCGCATTCGGTCCGCTATTTTGCTGAAAAATTTATATTAAATCAAACTCCATTGTACCTTCACGCTTGAAATTTGTGACACGCGCACAATGACCGCCAGACTGGCAGAAGCAATAGTTGGATTAGCAGACATCAGCAGAATAAAATGCTTGAAAATATCATTTAAAATAGCTAATTGGTGTTGAGTTTTAAAAAATGGATGAGTATAAAAATGCAATATAGATATTGACGAACGAACAAAACTGTAACTTTAGCTTATATTAAATCAGGCGTAGGCTACTTCATAAGTATTTTACTCATGCAGCCGTGACAACATAACTTTGTGGTTTACTTGTTACCGAGCCATTTTGAGGCCTATAGTTAAAAGACAAACATTTTTGTGGTACGGTTCGCCAGTTTCGCCGCAGTTCTTGCTCTGCGTCCTTCCCAGATCTTAAAGTTGCGCGGATCTGGGTCCGCCGGAAACCCGATCCGTTCTTCGCATACTTTATATAGCCAGTATCAGGGACGCATATTGCCGGCATGGCGTATCCCTCGTATAATTAGCGGCCGTGAAAAACATGTATTTAGCATCGGTCACGTGACGGCTGGGAGCGGGTTACAATGTTATCGCAATCCGCTGGACGCTTGATGTAATAGGCAGCGATCGACCCAGACGGACGTGCAGACGGACAAACGCGCGCACAAACACGCATACGCCGTATCGTTTCACGCACAGAGTAGTTTGTTAAACGTTTAAAAACCCAGCGGTTTACGTACTTAGGCCTATTACATAAAGGTTAAAGACGTTATAGTTCTTAGTAACTGAAAGTTCATTTCAAAGCTACGGAGCGTCACCTGCCGTATGGGATCACACAATGTTACCTGCCAACCGACACAGATGAACGCGCCCCGCCTTAACCCCAGCCAGATAGGCGGGTACTCAATCTACCTACCCCGGAGGGATGAAAGGCTGAGTTGACCTAAACAGCTAGTTACATATCGAGATGGTTTACCTGCCCGCAGGCAGTCACCCATCCAAGTACTTACCCGGCCCGGCGTATAGATTAACTTCGTTGCTCGGACACAACGCGTTACCGCTACGCCACGCCACCAACCGACTGCTAAAGTGGATAAGCAAGTACGCACGCAGTACGAGTTTATACCACTTCAGACAGTGCGGTATCGTACTTAAACCACTTTCAGATCGCATAGACTACACCGTCGTTTGCTTTCTGACGCACGACTGCAGCCAAAAATTGCGAAAACGGCACCAGTGCGAGTTGTACGAGTATCGTGGTCTAACTGAGTTTACAAGCTACGGGTCGATGAAGGCCTGTTCTGGCTGATTAGGACGGTGGTATGTCTGCTGGTTGTACCGCGGGTCTAACTGTTTGCTGGTGCAGGCAACGGATGGCCGCATAGTGCGCTGCGGTTTTATTAGCTCATGCCAATCGGCTGCTACTTTCAGAAAGATTCATAAAAATGGACACTGTACGTAGAATATAATAATTTCATTTTTTGATAATATCCTTCTATTTAATATGCGTTGCTATCATCGTTTTGTGGTGAGTAAAAATAGTTTTTAGCAGACCGTCCTTTAGTAACGGTCGAGATGTTGTCATGGTTGTCGTCCGTCCGTCGTCCATCTGTTCGTAACGGATGTATTGTGGCTAAACGGTGCAAGATAGGACCTAGGTGGTGATTGACCACTAATAGGAAGTCGCATACTGACTTTCAAATGACACTGACATAACGCACTATGGAATGGAATGGTTCAAGCTATATGCCTAAGTGATCACATCTCGGAAACGGTGCGGGATATGGCCAAGGTTACTATTAATTACTAATAGGAAGTGGCATACGCCCTGTCAGATTAGATAGAAATCATTGACCTTGGATGATCTTGAAGGTCACTGACAACCAGTACGGTCGGTTATCCGAACGACAGTTGGGCTTCTTGTTGCTATTTAGCCTCGCTTTATTTGAGAAACTTCGCCGTACAATTTAAAGTTACCTTATTGGCCCTATACACATTTAAACTATTTTTGTGGGTGCAGTGGGGCGGGAACGCAAGGGTATGCCGCTTCCATTTTTTCTGAGGAAGAAAATACCTCCATTCCCATGCATATTCTCTATTTATGTAAAAAGACTAACAGTATTATTTGCTCGTTTCCTAGGACATAGGACCTACCCGATATTCTCCGTCTTTGTCTATAATTACTGTTCGTAATTTTATTGTACAGCTAACAAAATTACAGATTTTCAGTGATTTTTGATGTACTGCGATTATTTCATCGTACGTACTTAAAGTACTTTGTTACATTACAGTTTAAACCAAAGTGCAAAACGTACGGAATTTTTTTGCAATATTTTCGTTTACGCCAGTCTGTGTTCTAGGCATCCTCACTTATTTTTAGAACTACATTATGAAGACGTTTAAACGAAGATATCGCTTGCACATATTCGTCGTGTAAGCTCCAGAATGATGGAATCGGAAGAACGTTAATTCTAGTTAGTGCTGGGCCCCCGTAGCGTTCCATCAAACGAATCTGGATTATCGGTTGGGACGCAGGCAGGCTTTCGTGGTTGCGTAGCCTACGTGCCATCTTGAACAGCGTTGTACGCACTTTGCTGAGTGACAGGATCGCGTAAAATTTTCTTCCTTTTCAATCCGCTATTCTATTGTGCCAGTGAAAGAATTTTGAAAATCGGTCAATAATTGGCGAAGATCGGACAAATGTGGCACGTTTTTATGGCCCACGATATACAATATCTCCAACATTATGTTTATAACGAGACCATATATCTTATTATACCAGCTCCAACTATTCATTTGCCGAATAGATAGTTGTTTATTGTAATAAACGATTACTGATTGCTTGATGGTTTTTGCTATCGTTTTTATCGCACCGTATAGGCTACATAACGAAAAGCGTGGTACAGCCACTAGGTAGTCTAGGCTATCTGTAACACTGATAGGCCTACGTCGTAGTCATGTAGGTTGCGTTACGCGGATAGCGATTGTACGAATAATTAGCTTAGGCCTAAATTGAAGTAATCCGGTTACTTATTTATCGCCGGTGTGACGTGTTGCGTGATCGAGAAGCAAATTCGAACTACTATAGGTCTACAGTGCGTGATGTTGGCTTGAATCATCTCTTATTATTGTTAAGGGCAGTGGCTTCTATTCCTATACCTAGTGCCATCTTGGGTGCAGCTTGCGCCCAGTGAAAAATAAGGGGGTAGTTATCACAAGGTTGTAAATCAAATTCCCCTATTTTTACTGGGCAAACTACACCCTTAACAAAACTTCCCCCTATTTTTTATTTCCCCTTATTTTTCAATCTGCACCCTTGACAATATTTCTCCCCTATTTTTACTTCCCCTCTATTTTTCCATCTGCACCCTTCCAAAACTTTCCCCCTTTTACTTCCCCCTATTTGTCAATCTGCGGTCTTAACAAAACTCCCCATCTATGTTTTACTTCCCCCTATTTTTTGTTTCCCCCTAACCAAACTTCCTCCCTATTTTTCAATCTACACCCTTAACAAATTTTTCCCTAGAGGGGAAAGAAACCCAAAATAGAAGGGAAAACTTGAGTCAAGAGATTGGGGTAAAACCTGAGCCCAAAATGGGTGGGGGAAAATTGCGCCCAATATCGATTCCAGATTTGGGGGATAGAAGCCAATGGTTGCGGTTTCGGGTGGCTTGGTGATGTAGCCGTACAAAGCGACAGAACAGAACTGAAGCGTGTGGCTTTTATTTTAGTTCATTTTATATCTGCTGCTGTGAACACACGTTAACGCTATCTCATGTATAATAGGCCTGTACGCCGGGTCTCCAATACAAGCCGGGGTTCTAAGTCGAATGTTCTAACTGAAGCCGAGGGTTTCTAGGACCCTATTAGAAATTTTACAATGGGATAGCGTTAGCAGCATAGCACGCATTAAAAACGATGGAGTGATAAATCTTGAGTCTCAACGTCCCAGCCGTAAGGTATGTACCACTGCGATCTGCAGTATGAAGAAAAGGTATCGAAAATGCAGATAAAAGAATGCAGGAGGAAATAATGCGCACGAGGAGTACATAAGATTGGGAGAAACTATTGAAATGATGACATCACATTCACATCAAATCTGTAAAGACATAAACACTCGCATATAAACTCATTCTGCTTAACGTGGCTACATTTCAGAATTACTAGAGTTAAAGTTGTTATGAAAAAGAAAACTTTTCCAAAAATTGTTTAGAAATATCAAATTACCAAATACAAAACGTAAAAAGCGAGTCTTCAATCACACACAAACATACTGATCTAGAACAGTATCCACTAACAGTTTGACTAAAAGTTTGTTGTTTGAACTATGAACATCTAATGCTTAAAAACACAAAGACAAGAGCCAACTGTCTGAATGCATAGTACCTCATCATCACCACAATCATAAAACTATACAAAATGTCTCCGATGAACAAACCCATAAGATTATGGACACATTTTAAGTACCGGTAAACTAATTTTCCAGGATTACTGCAGTTTAGCCTGGTGCAGAAAAGTACATTTGACACAACTATCATAAAATATTCAAAACTAGACATAACATCTCACAGACAAGTCAACAATACCCAATACCGGTGCTAAAGTTGAGAGTTAAGAGGCCCCACAAAGACAACTGTGAAGCCATGTGGCACGTGTGGTAGCATGAACTTATAACCAAACCAGGGTGTGGGGATGGAGCCCCCCCAGTGGGGTCCAGAAGCAAAGCCCCTGGTCTGGGGGTTCCTTCCTGAAACTGGAACACTTTTTGCTTTTAGGCATGAAAGCCACAAATTTGCCCACATTCCTAAAATTTAAGAACACAAAAATATCAAGTACCGTACTGTTTATGTTGTCTTTGCAAAACATGAAGTTTAGTATGCCGAAATACGTCACAGATTATTGTGCATTAATCAAAAATAATAAACTTGTCCATTTTGAAAACATAAAAAATCTAGAAATTTTGTTTCATGCTGAACATGAGGCCCCTGAGCATACCTGAACCCCTACCCCCGACGGGGAAGGGCTCCTTCCACTAGGTCTGACAGTAGCAACTCTATCTAACGAGCAATTGTCCACAACTTGTTTGTTGTCTGTATCTACCTTGCCTTGTGAAGAGATTGATCTACCTGACTTGAACCGAACAATTTCTGAAGTGACACACAACAAATTCCTAACGTCTAAAATAGTTACCACATGAAACAACACAAAACTGTCTGAGAAAGTCCAAGTGTTTCAGCTGATGACTTTGCATATTATCAGCTGTAAAACAACGCCAGGACAACCACTGCAAACACGCAGCATATACGTTCAGTCCTTCACAACGACATATATACTTGTTAAGATCATCACTGCAGTTTAATTTTTTCTCACTAAAGTACCAATGTGACATCATGACATGTCAACTAAGCATCTTCATTGTGTGACATCAGTAAATGTCCCTGAAGCTCACTGAGATGCGTAAAACAGTCTGAACAGTGTCTACAGGAGTATGGCTTTGCACCAGTGTGAGTATAAACATGAAGCTTCAGAGTTTGGCTTCTTTCATACATCATCCCACAGTAATGACACTCATGTACTTGACGTTTATGTCTCTGCAAAGTGCTGAAGTCCCTAAAACTTTTGTCACACACTGAACACTTGTATGGTTTGTCTCCTGTGTGTACTCTCATGTGAGCAGTTAGACCTCCAGACTGAGTAAATACCTTGTCACATTCAGGACATTTGTATGGTTTGTCTCCACTGTGAATTCTGCTGTGAACAGTAAGGTTACTCAAATGTGTAAATCGCTTCCTACAAACAGTACATTCAAATAGTTTCTCTCCAGAATGAATTCGTCTGTGTGTCATCAGGTCACACTTTTTGCAGAAACACTTTCTGCATTCAGTGCACTTATACTTCCTGCTGTGAAGATTCATATGTTGCTTCAAGGAAACCTGAGCAGTAAAACGTTTCTCACACTGAACACATTCATAGTACAACCTGTCAACATTATGTATTTGTTTGTGCTGTTTCAAATTCCCTTTTGTTGTGAACCGTTTGTCACACACTGTACACAAATATGGTCTTTGCTTGTCATCATGTGGATGCTCAGTGATATCATTACTATCAGCTTCAATCTTCACCTCAAAGGTCATTCCTGTATATACAAAACAAACTTGTACACATTCAAACCAAACATCAAGCCATACATAACAGCAGTGATAATGACAATCTAATGTGTCCACAACTCACTGGCCTCAACAATAAAACCAAACTTTTAGTGCCTACATAAAGCTCAACTTATACACACTGTGTAATATACAGCTAAAAAGTGGCTCTCAACTCACACATAGAAAAATATTCCAACTAACATTACAAAAATTGTCACTAAAATAATGATTAGTTTCAATTAAAACTAAGAGTGTCTGAAAAATGCATATTTTTCTTAGCCTGCTTAGTACTGGTAAGTAATTTAGCTAATAGGTGCCACAAATGCACTGAGACAAAATCTAAAAATTAATTCTTTGTTTTAGTTTTGTACTAAAATTTTCACATTTTCTACGAAAAAAATAAAAAAAGCAATCATTCATTTTTTACGTATGTTTAACATCACATATACTTCATTATGTAGAAACATTCTTATACAAATTCTTCAATCACAAATTTCTGGCTAACCTTTTCTACTAATTGTTGAACATTTTTATCGATTAATGAAGTGACAAACTGGAAAAAAATTCTGCAGCAGTGAAGATTGCAAAACAGCACACAAAAATGACCACAAAATGGAACACAGTGCACACCAGTAGTTGGCATGTCATCATGTGGATAGTCTACCACAGAATCACTGTCAGCTTCAATCTTCAGCTCCAAACAACTTTCAGCTGTATCTGCACAACGTACAAACTAGTTTGTGATAGTTGTGTCAGACATTCAGACAACATCCTCAAGCAATAAGACACAAGCAAGCTTCCTTTGTCACTGCAGTCCTCAGCACAGCACAGCATCAACATATCAGCTCCAAAACATTGCCATCAACCTATTACCTACCCGCACAGATTGAGTTACCAACATACCCAGTGACCAGCGGCATCATTGCAGATGGACATAAAAATAACTCTCAACCCCCTTCATTATGTGGGAAAATGAAATATAGCACGTGGGAAAATTCTCTTACTGTCACAGAATTTGCAACCAAAAATCCCTCACCTCTGGGAAATTTCGCCACAAAATCAAACTTTTGCACACATTTAATCTCCTCTGTCGGAAATTTGCAGCTATCTGCACTTGAGATTCTTCACGTTGTGAAAGACTTAACGTGCATTATAAACCGAGTATAATAATAATAATAATAATAACAATAATAATCATATGTGAGGATTTCTGTTTTGGTGCAGTGCTTCAATGCTGTTTTGTTGCACGACAGACTGACGATTGTACCCACCTTTGTATTGCGTAGTTAATTTTTAGGCTCCCTCGGGAACGGAGTACCAAAGGTAAAAAAAGAAATAATAATAATAATCTGTTTCCTATTTTCTTAGCCCACGATACCGCTAAATATAATACAAGAAAACCTGATACAATATATTTCACTTCTAAATATAACAATACTCTGGAGGAGCTACGTAAACACCTACAGCAGTGATTTTCAACTGGGCCTCCGTGGAACTTAAAACTTAAAATTTTATGCAAATTCCTCCAAGGGAGCTTCTCAACAAATGGGTGAAATATACGCAAAAATTTTTCTTTATATATGCCTTTTTTTTCTTCAATGCACCCACAGGTCAGACCTCTTAATGGATTTTTACACTTAATACGTCAAACGACGTGGTTCTGCATAAGGAAGTGCCTTTTTGGGGTTAGAAAATTAAAATTGAATATTTAACGTATTTATTCGCAAAAAAATATAAAAAAAAAGTTACAATGGCGACTATGAGGAAAATTAAACAATTCTTTAAATGGTCATGTATAACATGAAGTCATAATTTTTGATTCTAGGGTATGATTTTCGGGGATGGCCAATCTAATGGTGTTATTCAGTTTTACCCCGGACCTTCCCTGGTTGCCATGGCAACAAAATAGGAACAAAATTTGAAACAAAATGGGCTATAACTCGGCATGTGTAAGAGATATCTGCAAAACTTTTGCATCTATAAGGGGGTTTTCGGGGATGGGCCATTGAATGCTACCAATCGCATTTTTTCCCAACCGACCCCATTGCCATGGCAATGAAATTTGGGACAAAATTGGCTATAACTCGGCTTGTGTAAGAGATATCTGCAAGATTTGTGCGTCTATACGGGGGTTTTGGTGGATGGGCCAGCAAATGCTGCCAATCGAATTTTACCCCAACTGACCCTCATTGCAATGGGAACAAAATTTGAAACAAAATGGCCCGGCTACAACTCGACATGTACGAGATATCTCCAAGATTCTTGCACCTAACAAGGGGTTTTGAGGGTGGAGCAAATAAATAATTTTAGTAAGTCTACCATGGTTGACTCTCGTTGCCATGGCAACAAAATTTGTAGAATTTTTGCCAAAAATTGGCTAGAAGTCAGTTAATTACTAGATGGGCTCAGACTTTAGTGTGACTCGACTTTATAGACGTTTGTGGTCGGCCATTTTACGCAACGGTCCAATAACTACAATAATATGATTAGCTAAATTAGCATTATTGACATGTTTTCCAGGCCTATATTAAGCGAATGATGCATGCAATATTATTTTGTTAATTTATATGGCCATTTTGTGGATATAAAAGGAATTTTGTTCAATATTGTCAGCAATATTAGCAGGCCTGACGTGCACAGACTAAATAAAGCTCTCGCAATGCAGCAGCAAAAACATGCAAAACAAACAAAAAATAAAGCAACCAAAAATGAAAGTATACCAATAATTGGCTTGAAATCTATAGGATGCTCAGTGATATCATCACTATCGGTTTCAATCTTCACCTCAAATGAACTTTCACCTACATAAAATAAACAATGTATTAGTGGAATGGCAGTTATATTGGGCTAAACGACATTACCGTTTTTTACCCATGTGAAGCCAGTGGCTTTTATGCCCCCAAATCTAAAATCATTCAACATCAGGTGCAAGTTCCCCCCCACTTTCGGGCTCAAGTTCCCCCCACTATCAGGCTGAATTCCCTCCCCCTTACAGCTCCATTCACTCCCTACCTCCATTCGCCCCTTTTCCTCCCCCCTTTTCTCCCTACTCCCCTTCAATATGTTTTATCCCTCTTTCCCTCCACATGTAGATTGCCCAGTGAAGACACTCCCTCCCCTATATTTCACCTGATGCAAGGTGCACCCACCACGTATAAGGATAGTGACCTGGGCCCCTCTATGCAGCAGCACGTTATTTGACTTTTTAAACATGACATAAACCTTACACACCAGCACCGGGCTTGTCACCATGTGAACACTCAGTGATATTACTACTATCAACTTCTGTCCTTGTCTCCAATGAACATTCACCAGTTAACACATAACATCTAATTTACTCAATGCTCATACATAAGCTCACTGTACGCTGTACTTTTCACAACACTGTTACATAAACAGTTACAAATTTGATACAGACAACAGTTGTTGTAATAAGTTCAGTTCTTCTTCTAAGACAGACAGAGGTGTGCTAGTGAATATCACGTACACTGCTGCAGCAGAGCATAGTGCATAAACAGAGACTCCGAAACATCATCAGGATCACTGGCTTCTGTCTTCAATTCCATATCAACTAGACAGTCTGCATACACTTGACATTTAATTCAACATTAACATTTCCATGCATCTGCAATTATGACTGTTTGGAATAGCAGGTACAATGAACTAACAATTTCTGACATTGGCTTTCGCTAAGCTTTTCACCGAGTGTGAGTATGGTCTAAGTACATATTTTGGCCAAAAAATGAAGTGATTTCGCTAAGTCTTTTGCTGAGCAAAAACTTCGGTCTCAGTCCAGACTTAGTCCAAAGTTTAGCCAAACTGACCTGGCTGAAATCGACTGAATTTGCATGAAAGAGATAGCTTTAGCCCTTGAAACTAAACTTTCACAAAGTCTGTATCCACTTCAACTTTTGACTTTTTGACATGGCAACGATTTACAGTAAGCCCACACTAGACCCCTGAGCCAGCTAGCGAGAATTTCACGACTGATTTAGCCTTTTCATGGCTAAGGTCCCAGCTTAGCCACGATTTTCGTGGCAGTGGCGGCTTAGCATTTTCACGGCTAAGGTCGTGGCTTAGTCGCAATTTTTGCGGCAATGGCAGCTTAGCATTTTTGATATGTTCCTGCAGTTTTGTGCAGTTTTTACACTCATGCTACGTTTTTGCATTTTTAACGTTTTTTTTCATTTTGTGAATGTTTTCTATATATTAAAAAGTGTTCACTGAAAATTCTAACAAGAACTTCAAGAAACATTTTTGAAACCAAAGACACAAATTAATCTTGAGGTTAGGGATCGGTCGATCTTGTTTATTTGCACAACCATTATTGAAAATGTAAAAAAATGGCTGCCATGTGTTGCAATTTTTTAGTGAAGTACTGAAGGTTTATGACTGCACGGCTCACCATTAAAACAACAAAACTGAATGTAAAGTGAGTCTGCTGACGTACGTCATATTGCTTAAATTGGGGTATCCTATCATAGACCGCCACCCAAAATGGGATTAGGCAAAATGGGAAGACACCGTCAGTGTGCGCATGAGCGTGTAAAACAACTCGTTCTAGTTCCGAGTGTCACAACCCAAACCGCTGCCAACAAAACAGTAAGCAAACAGTCACACTACAATCACGGTAAACGTGTGATTCTAATTTTTCCGTATCAGCGTGAGTACAAAACTTAATACTACGAGTATTTATGTCTTCAAATATTACAAAAATCATAACAAACACAATGCGAGAAAGCGGAAGTTAAATCAAAAACAAAACAAACCTTATCTGCCAACGATTCGACATGCAGTTGAAATTGAAAATAAGTAACAGAAGCTGATGTACGGGTACGGTTTGTCGCACCGTCAAACGTACTTCATACATGTTGCTGGAACTGCCATAAACTGCAATGCTGCATTCTCCGATCGTCAAAAGTTTAAATTTTACGTTTCCTTTTAATTAGAGTGTTACGAACGTGCCATTTTTTGCTAATATTAGTACATAATAGCTACTGACTTAATGCTTAACTCTGCGTGATATCTTTCACAGGAGTTTGCAGAGGATACGGACAGAAACAGAAACAGAAAAGCTTTTAGCCAGCGCGGAAAATTAGTTCCAAAAACCTAGTTTTTTCGGATTTTTAAAAACCTAAATAATTTCAAGTCTATTTCTTAAGTTTTTAACCAGTTTTTTTCTGTTTGTTATAAAAAAATTTATTACATATCATATTATATTTTATATATTAATCGTGATTTTTTTACTTCTCGCGCGCTACGATCCTAACGTAGCGAGGAGAAGTAGGCAATAATTTTTATGAAATCAGTGTAATATTGAGGACCGACCAACGACCGACCGACCTCAGTGAAGAGCCTTTTTCGTATAAGAACTTCAAATGGCCATATCTCGATCAGCAACCGATCATCCGAACAATTTCCGATGTTGTATGACGCGTGTATTGTGGCTAAAAGATAGGTCAGCGTTGTGGCGTGTGACTAAACCGTACGTCGTGCATTATTAGCAGTCGATTATGTTGTTCGTTTACTTTATTCGAAAAGACCGTAAAAAAGCACAAATTTTGTGTTTAGATATTGCAAAACAAATAGCAACTATTGTTAAGTCGTCGATCATTATTGGATTTTTTTACTTTCAGTTTGTAAAATATTGTTCCTGGTCATCGATTTCTGGTAACATTTTGTGAACTTCAGGAAAACAAATTTTCAATAATGACCTTGACACCAGTCGCTATTTGTGTAATATACGCCGGGTCTAGATCTGATACAAGCCGGGGTTCTACGTCGAATGTTCTAATAGAAGTCGGGGGCTTCTATTAGAATTTTACGGTAGGGGCCTATAGCGTTAGCAACAGCTCGCGCTTTAGAAGCGTCGGTGTGACATTTTGAGTCTCGAGTCTCGACGTCCCAGCCGTAAGGTTAAGACAATACCTCTATCTGCGGTATGAAAAGAAAGGAACGAAAATGCAGTTACAAGAATGCAGGAAAAAATGCGTGCGAGGCTACATGAGATTGGTCACAATCTAAAAATATTTCTTGTATTTCTGTGGTTTTGAACACCCGTTAAGACGTTGCATTTGCAATTTGAAGTCGTATCTTGACTTCCAATCGGGTATGAATGTCAAGTATCCGTATCTTACTACTTGGTTTTTTGGGTGGGTAGGCTAACTGTTTTCAGACAGGTAATCAATGATAACTATCTCAATATATAGGCCTAACTAACCCCCTATGTCAACTCGACTCTCTATCCCTCTTGGTTAGGTACCTACTAGCATGACTGGGTTATGGCGGGGTGCATTCATTTTAGTCGGCTGGCAGGTAATAACAAGTGCTGTGATCCCACATGACAGGTGACGCTCCGTACAATTATGTAGCTGTAAGATTCCGAGATTCCAGGAAAAACGTCGCATATCTAACCTTTAACCGCTGTAAAAATTTTACCTCGTGCATCATCACGTGGCTGGTTTTTCAGCTGCTACGTGACTACAGCGGAACGTTAATTTCAAAGTTTTCAAACTACGGCGGATCTGGATCCACGAGTAGAGCGTCCCGCACACCTCCCGCGGTCCCGGTACGTTTGCGGTCGGTCGATAACGGGTGACATCACACAATCACATGATCGATGATGACGTAGTTATTGGACGCACGGTGCGATTGACCAATTTGACCCATATATTTAACGTTTTTCATCGAATTATCGACAGCAGCAATGGCGTAACCAGGACCTAGTTGTAGTGGGGGAACTTGAGAGGTGTGGTACGGAGTGTCCCCTCCC
>Ga0056128_1003401_pt1 | contig 19488 bp, 11 predicted proteins | sample WorMetLIZISLAND2_FD_71113 | JGI IMG/M metagenome (GOLD analysis project Ga0056128, IMG submission 71113) | Marine gutless worms symbiont microbial communities from Max Planck institute for Marine Microbiology, Germany - Olavius geniculatus... ... | reverse complement strand
ACTACGATATTGAGTACCTTTTGACGATTTTCTCAGCTAATCATTATTATTATTAGGCACAGTTTGTTAGAGTTATTTCAAAACGTAATAGGGGTCCGGTTTTTTTTGAGACACAGTGTAGTTTGAGTGAGGTATCTGTATTTTCATGCTTGAGAGTATCTGTATTTTCAGATTCCAATTTTTGAGCCGCGCAGCGACGGACGACACAACTTTGTTAATGCTTTGATTTTTGCAGCAAACTTCAACATTCCCGAGGTTCTTTTTACAGTGTTTGTTTTGTTGTGAGTCTAACAGTTATAGTACTGTTTGTAACTTGTGCTTCGTGAAATTTTGATAGACTTTGTTTTTAATTTAAAAAAAATAATATTACATTGTACCGTATGTTGAAGTCTGGCCACTGCTGCTGATGCTATACTGCTTTTGCGTGAATACAAAAAAGTCGTCTATGGATACATGTATTACGCGTGTGCTGCGCAGGTTGCGATCTGTTTTGATAGCGTTCTGCTTCGTGGCAATCGCACAACAAAAGTTGATAATGGATCATTCGATGCGTTTGCGTCACCTAACATGGAGCCTCTGGCCGTCGTTGGAGTCTCCTTGAAAGGTCCGTAGCCAATGCAAATGTGTGCCAGTGTGAAAATTACATGAAGATAACAGCTGATAATTAGATTATTTTTTAGCGCAGCTGAGGCTTAGCGGTGAAAAATTGAACTACAGTATTTGGGTGGGTGACTGATAAGCTGGGTGATTACTAAGGCCCAAGGTTTTCCGAGAAAAATTTTTATCGTTATATATGCATATTTCATTTATATTTCACAAGGTAGTGTAAAGACACATGTACAGAGTGGTGGAATGTATAATAATCACATTATTGCAAATTGTCTGCATGTGTGTGCTGGTGAAAAAATTTTGAAAATCGGTCAATAATTGTCAAAAATATGGACAGAAGTAAAGTGCCACGTTTTTTATTGGCCTACGCTGTATGTGTCCTGCTGCAGTGAACTGGGACGCTGTGTTTCGTCATCGTGGATTGAACAAGTTTGTCGTTCACACTCGCATGTGTCGAAACGTCGGCGTCCTGCGACTGTTTCCTGGCATAACAGGCATGACTGTGAGTAGTAAAATGCACCTAAACTGAACTTGTCAACCGGAGAAAAATCATATGTTTGAAAGACTTCTAGTTGCACTAACATTGTGTTGTATTCAACCATTCCACTTAGGCCAACTCGGCCTGGCCTTACAGCGTAAATTATAATGATGTTAACTGCACAGCGTAACTTACAATTTAGCATTCAGAGACATTTAGAAACTGTTTTCCAACTATAGCATTTATCTTTGGCACATACGTGTAGCATTTTTCATGGGAAAAAGACCACATTTTTTGTTTGCAGCTGTACAGTTTGTGTAGCTTCTATTCCGTAAGTTTTCTACTTTCATGTAGTTTATTATGGGGCCGTCCTTCCTAGAAGGAGGCCCCATCATGTGTTGATCCTGTCCGTCTGTCTATCTGTCTGTCTGTCCCGTGTCTCCATCTAGAGGGAAAACGAAAAAGCCTACGAATAGCAAACTTGGTAGGAAGGGTCCCTGGGACACCAGCACCCCGTGGACCAATTTCAAGGTCAAGGGATCAGAGGTCAAGGTCACGGCGGCTAATTACGTTGTTGGCGAAAAATCCCCGTAACTTCGCCGCCTGGTGTCCGATCAACTTGATATTTGGCAGGTGGCGTAAGGATCCCTTGCCGCCTTGCACCGGGTGACCTCGTTGCCATGGCAACGGCCGTTCCGTCCGTCTGTCCGTCCGTTTGTCTGTCGTGTGCCTCCACCTAGAGCGAAAACGAAATGGCCTAGGAAGACCGAACTTGGTAGGAAGGGTCCCTGGGACACGAGCACCCCGTAGACCAATTTCAAAGTCAAAGGGTCAAAGGTCAAGGTCACGGCGGCTAATTGCGCAGTTTGCAAAAATCCCCATAACTTCACCGTCGGTTGACCGATCAACTTCATATTTGGCAGGTGTCATAAGGACCCCTCGCCGCCTTGCCCCGGGTGACCTCGTTACCATGGCAACGGCCGTTCTCTCCGTCTATCCGTCCGTCTGTCCCTGCGGTGCTCCACTTAAGGTCACAGACTCAAAGGTCAAGGTGGATAATCGCGCAGTTTTTAAAAAATCCTCAACCAGTCGCTTTACTTTGCGCCGAAAAATATCTAACAAAGCCAGTAATGTTACATTGTTACGACTAAGTTTTGCATTTGCCTGACTACTGACTGAACTAGACCTCGGTTTCGTGCCCTCTACCGCAGGAACAAACAGATTTAGAAAGCCCCAAAACAGCATGCACGTACTCAACTGCAAGGACGGCCCCATAGCGGGCGGCCCCTCAACGGCCACACCCTCTTGTTACAGTTTGAAGTAGATTTTAAACAACATTATGATCAGATTACTATGATTGTGTTCACATTATTCCATTTTGTGTTCTGTTTCGATCCAATTTTAATAAGTTTTGGTACGAATATTTCTGATGACAGCTGGCCATCAAATGACTGTTTAGTTTCCCATCTCACCCATTGTCTGTTTCTGCACTATCTGCGGAAAAAGCGGACAAGATATTGCACTTTTAACCACTTTGGTATTATTGCTTGATCAAAACAACACACAAAACACACATTTTGTCCATATTTTCATCATGTTAGCTGATAGTTTATCTAACTGTCCATTTTTAACTGCCTACAAAAATGTTTGAAATGTTGGCCCACAAACATGGGCTCGGCTTGGAGACACTTTCTCCATTCATGGATAGCAGTGTTGATAATGCTTTGCTCCAGACCAATCTAGACTTTACCAGTCGCTTCTTGAATTCATCAATACAGGTATTCCTGAATGTTACATCTATTTAATAGACGTGCTGCTGCACAACAGTCAACTCTTGTAATTGATTGGCTGTTGGTGGCCACGTATCTGGAAAGGTGAAATTTTATAAAGTTTTTTTGTTGATTTTAATGCATATTGTGTCTGTTCTGTTTTTCCCAGGTAGTGCAGAAGCAGACGTTGGGTGAGGTAGGAAACTAAATGGTCGTTTGATGGCCCGTTGTGTCAGGAATATGTGTACCAAAAATTATTATAATTGGATAACCCTTCTTCAAGTTATTGGCGTGTTTTCTGTCTCACAGCTAGTGTACTTTAAAAGTTGTGGATTAATTGGTTGATTTGATGTACGTAGGTTCGTGCGTTCCTGCAGCAGCCCATGGAGGGCGTGGTACTACAAACGTACGGACACGGCAACTGGCCGACGATCCTGTCGGACATGATGGCCATGATCAGACAGGCTTGTGATGATGGACTGATTATCATCAACACGACTCAGTGCACACGAGGTAGCGTCTCACCCATCTACGCTGTCGGCAAGCAGCTACAGGTTCGTATTTACCTCCGCCAAGGAGGTTATGTTTTTGCCAGAGTTTGTTTGTTTGTTTGTTTGTCTGTCTGTCTGTCTGTGTATTAGCAAGATAACTCAAAAAGTTTTGGAAGGATTTTTCTGAAATTTCGAGGGAATGTCAGGAATGGCAAAAACTACAAGTGATTCGATTTTGGAGGTGATCCGGAAGAAATCCTGGATTCTGGATCACTTTGAAATTTTCGTTAACATTGCTTTAAATGGGGCATAAGGGAAACCGCTGCCAAACCGAATATGGTGCTGCCACCTGGCGAACGACATGGCGTTGGCGGAGTTCTGCGGTCTCTGACTGCTAATTTCTAGTTTTTGCCTATTATCACAAGCTGTCGTCTGTTCATAACGCACGTATTCTGGCTAAACGGTACCTCGTAGGGGGTCGGCGAAGCTACCGTTGGATAGGGCGATGATGAGTTCTTTTTGGTTGTTAATAGCAACCATGTTTCTAAATGTAGCTGCAGCGGTTTAGCCACAATTTTCAACGCCTATTTAGCGTTAATTTTAGCATTCGATCTAGTAGCGTCACCATAGCGTGCACGGGACTTAAATCACTCTAGGAAGTCACTTTCTCTCTGCGACTGAAATTCGGGTGCTGGCCTTCGTATACGTGGTATGGTCAACCTTGGCCAGTGACAGCTGGTTTTTTTTAGTATTTTATTTTTGCTGGTTGTGATACCTGCAGTATGCGTCATATAACATTTTCTGCACTTTTACTGTTTTCTTTTCTTTTTGCAGTTACATAATTTGAGTATTTATGGCGCTGTCACCGTTTTTGGCTGACCGTTAGGTCGAACCTTGGGTATGATATGTTGTCTGCCTGTCTGTCATTTGTATTTTGTCTGTAATGCATGTATTGTGGCTAAATGGTACATCTTACCGAAAAAACTGTCAGAGCAAGTAAATAGGGTTGCTTGACGGCTACCCTGTGGTACCAAGGCAGACTTTTTAGTTCCTGCAGCCGCCTATCCCCCCTTTCGAACGAGGGTACTAACTGCACCACAAATACTGCATTGCGAAACCGCTTCAATTAGCGGCATGGTTACTATTGACAGCCTATAGGAACTTATCAATGTCCTATGCGACAGTACCGTCGCCGATCTCCTAATGACAGCTGTTTCCAAAAATAAGGGTTCCGACCCCATAGTTTGTCTGGCGCATTATAGCAAAACTGTATCAGTGCAATGGTTACCATTAACAGGCTACAGGCATCTGCAAATACCGTATCTAATGCCACATTGCCGACCCTCTGTTCCGTTCAAACGGATAATGAACTGACCCCCTTATTCACATTTGCTGGCCTTCGGACACCAGCGTACGTTTGCCTTTTTTTAGCGATGGCCGGGCTTCTTGTTAGTTAAGTCACATGGTCGGTCAGCTTTGATAAGTGTTTGCTTTTCTGGCAGGCCGCCTTCAATGGGCCTATGTTTTATTATGATTTGGTTTGTGAGTCAGTTTGGCAAATACTTTAAATGGTTTTTTCTGCTGTTCTGCAGGAGATTGGAGTGATTGCAGGGCATGACATGACCGTTGAGGCTGCGCTGATGAAGCTGAGCTATATTCTCAGCAAAGACGAGTGGTCCCTCGCTGAGAAACGAGAGGTCTGTATATTGACGCATTCGTTACAGCTGCTCTGAATATTCATATAAGTTTCAATTATCTCCGCCAAGGTGAACGTAGTGAACATTTGAGAAGGTTAAGAGATTGGTCGTTCTGTCCGTCGTTCCGTGTGTGTGTGTGTACATGATGACTCATAATAGCAATGATGTCATTGCATCAACAGCACAAACAGCAACGCCAGCTATTACTTTTCCCTCCCTCTGCAAAGCGGCTCTTTCTTCTCCCTCCCCTTTCCTTGTCGTAGGATGTAGTTGTAGTAGTAGTAGTAATGTTTAAATCACTTCACTTGGTGGAGATATGCACTCTCACGAGCGTCTTCTAGTTCATATCATGCGGCTTACTTGTAGTGGTGTTGTGGTAGGGGGAAGGGGTCAAGGAGCTAGCTGCCTCTTTTTTATATTTTCGTTTGTTGGAAAATCTTTTTTTGGCAGAAAATTTGGATCCCAAATGCAAATTTTGGGGTTAAAACCCCCAAATTTGCAGACATTTAAGGGCAACATTGAAATTACAAGGGTTGATCATTAAGTAGTGAGAATCAATGTATTAGACTTAAATATTTTTTGCGCTCTATATATCAGTAAAAAATAGATTTTCTACGAACACATATAGGTTTTTCAGCGAATTAAACAGAAACGATTTGGAGTGTTAACGCAAACAGCATAGAATTAGGCTCATTGTTGCACGACAATTCTTCAGTCTGCAGCCAAATTTAGCAATATGGTGCCCTGAAGCATCTGATTTTCTGAAAGCCCTGACAAATACGTTTGTGAATGTCTCATTTGCACCTTTGAATATACGATAGCCTAAATCTGCGCTGGCCGTAAATAAAAGCACTTGAGCTAATAATGACGTCACGTAAAGATTTAACGTCACCAGTAAAATTTTATCGAAAAGTTAACAGTTTATGACATTTGTTGTGTTGAAGAAAGAATTAGCAACATTTTTGATTTGTTACACGAAGGCCCTCAGTGTGTGGGGACCCAAGAGCGAGCCCCATGCACTCTGCCATAAATCCAGTACTGCAGTTCAGACCCCTAATCTGTGATTGCCCAACAAACTGTTGGCGACTCTGGCTTCATACAATGAGATCACCATGCACACAGTAACGACCATACCCCCAGTAACTATCATCGGTTTCGATACCTGAAATTTTATCTTTGTATTGTCCGCTATACACGATTCAATGTTGTTTACACTCATGATGCAAATCATTTCTATTTAATGGTCTATGACGTCATAAATTACAATGATGTCACATTCGCAACAAACTCTTGTGTTGGTGGAAAATGTATTTTTTACTGATGTATAGATTGTGAAAAAAAATTAAGTTTAATACGTTGATTCTCATTACTTACTGATCTACTCTCGTATAGGCATCCTTGGTCTCTGTCAGAAATTTACAGTCTGTCGGAAAAGTGCAACTTCCTATTCTGCCAACTTTTTAACCTACCACCGTGGCACAACGCCGTTGCTTATCGGCCTACATACATCTGCTATTCCGGTTAATTTAACTGTACAAGAAATTTGAGCTAATGCTTGCGAGATGCACGAAAGCCTATAGCAGTTCTGGTTCAGTAGTTTAGCTGAAAATTAGGGTGTTCACGCTAAGTTAATACACAAATACCAAATTCTCTATCTGGATCGCATAATGATAGATCCGTGGCGCCACCTTGTAAATGATATAGACTTGTGTCGCAGCTCGAAATCGCCAAAAAATCCATAAAACCCCCTATTTTGGCGTTCAAGGTCATTCAAGGTCATTGAATTCGGTGCCAATCGAGAGCCAGTGTACGATTTCCTATTAGTGATTAATAGTAACCTAGACCCTATCTCGCACCGTTACTGAGATACAGCGACTTATTGGCCAAAAATCGCCAATTTTGCCCACCCCCTCTCATTTAGCGCCCTCGTTCGGGGTGACCCCCTTCGAATTTATGGAAAAACTTTATGGTTTCTGAAACTAGAGTCTTCCTTGCAGCCAAAGGTGAAGATTTGGTGATCCTAGCTTATACCGTTTTTGACTGATCCACCCCTGTGACGGACGGACAGACGTACAGACGGACAGACAGGCAGAATTGCGATGGCTAAGACGCGCTGAAAGCAGTAGCTGCTTTCCTGTGTAAAACGTAAATGAACCCTATTGACCGCATGCTGTCTCATAGCTCTGCGACTTTGAGGTCGATGCTTATCTCTATTTAAGTGCAAACACAACTCAGCTACGTGAGTGGCTGCCAGACCTCTCCCGTACACTGCCTTTATATTATGATATTTGGCACATGTCAGGCGGCTACAGCGGAACATATTTCAAGTGCGGGATAACTGTGTTGTCAGAGGCGCTTCTAGCCCCGAATATCTGGGGGCACGGCCCCGTGACGAGCGTGGTAGTGCGAGCCTATAATGGGGATCTGGGGTGGTCAGGGAGGCGAATCCCCCTGAAACTGAAGCACTTTTGGTTTTTGGACGTTTAATGGAAATCACGTATTTATTCACTTTTCTAAAATTTGGAAACGCAAAGAAATCATATATTTGTGTTATCTTTGCAAAAGATCATGGGTGGCCATGAAACGGGAGAGGGGGGTTGGAGCAAAACTGGGGGCCTGTGCCTCCCCCCCCCCGGCCCGGGCCTAAAACCGCTACTGGTTGTTGTTTGTATGGTCTGCTGTGACGCAGAAAGTCGGTGAAAGTCTGCGTGGGGAGATGACAGTGGTGGAGCCTCAGCACCCAAAGCTCGTTCGGTTCTCTCTCATTGAAACTCTCGCCGAGACAATGCGCATCAGCTCCTCAGAGGTATGATATAGATCTTCTATACTCTTCACACTTGCCATCTGTTCCTGTTAAAGGTTGAAGAAGGTTAACTGGCCTCTAGCTTTTTGTGGGAACTCGTCTCAGGGCTACGGAGCATCACCTGCCATATGGTATCACAAAGCAGTCTACAGGGAAAGTTTGGTGGCTACCACCTGACAGGCGAACACGCCTTGCCTTGACTTCAGCTAAGCAGGCCAGTACTCGATTTACATACCCCAGAGGGATGAAAAGCTGTGTTGATCTTGGTGATTGGTTGTATATTAAGATGGTTTACAGAGAGTCACCCAGTCAATTAGCGCCGTCAGAGGTCGGTTTCTCGTTCTTTTAGTTAACAGTTTGGTTGTCTAACCATCATTTTATGTTTATTCGTTATTGGACGATGCTGGTCACTTGGTAAATCACTCATCGCAGGCGCTGACATCATGAATATTAATGAGCGAGATCAACCGACTGGCGAAGAACCATATATCAGCTTGAAATGCTGTCAGGGGCAAAGCCAAAGAATTAGATTTACCGTATGTTTACCAACCAGCAATGTCAGTTAAGTGAAGAGTATTTAATAAACTTTTGCCAGTGTTTATAAAAAAGTCTTCTTGAACATGTGTTGTCGTATGACAGGAGCTAAGTTTGCTACGGGAGGCGGTGTTTCCGTATTTGCTGTGTTCGGCAGCTCGTGAAGGCAGCATTGAAAAACTGGAGAGACTGCGACAGGCGGTCGGTTGCTCAATCTTCAAATGATTTCAATGATTGTGACAGTGTTTGAATTGTGAAAAACTAGCTGGCGGATTGAACTTGTCGACAGTCAGAGCCAAACCAAAATTGTGATGTACATCCTATGTATATAGTACATAGCTGACCCCCCAGTGCATAATTTGGCAGGGTGTTAGAAAGAGCGGGGTTGAGAAAACAGTTGGGGGTTGAAGTCCCCCAACCCCTGCAATTCAAACACTGGATTCTGAACTACTTTGTACATCTGATGAGAAGGTTATGTTTTGGGGGCCGTTCGTTCGTATATGCAAGATGAAAATTTGTGAGCAGATTTTGATGAAATTTCTTCCTTGAACCCTTGGAGTAAGATACTAAGAGTCCCCATATCCCTCCTTTTTCTCTTCTTTGTCTTTTTCTTTCCTATTCTTTTCACAGCCTTTTTCTTTTTTTGGTTTCTGGGGCTTTCCCCTTCACCCACATCCCGCTATTTGGTGCTCAAAAATTCAACTTTTGCCCCTTTATGTTTCCAAAGTGGGGTTTTTAGTCCCAAATTTTACATTTTTTCCAACAATTTTCTGACAGCCCATAATTTAGGGGAGACAATTGACCCCCTCCCTTTGCCACGATGCCACCATCAGAGTCTGCCAGCCGTTGATTTTGAGACATTCGGGACCTGGGGAAAACACATCTGAAAACGACTGAGGGAAATTTGATACCAAGGGCTGAAACTTCCTTCATCCTACTTTTCTTGTGTAGCATTTACTGCAACGAGGGCTTGGAGTGGACAAAACTAAGTGCCAGCATAAGAACTTTCTATCTCCTCTCTTTTTGCCCCTTTTTTCATTCGTGTCCTGCCCTTTCCTTCTCGCTAATCCAGCTAGAGTTCCAGGTGAGTGCTGTGAGTTTTCCCTCAGGGTCCAGGTCGGAGCTTTTTGGCTTTCAAAATGCAACTCAATAGCGTCATTTTTGGTTGTTTATGTGCAATGCAAGTGACCGCGTTTTGTTGATTTGTTAACTGAAAAGATCTCTTTCTTAGTTTAACTTACCCTAACTTACTCAAGGAAGCATCCTGCTTTCACTTGTCAGTGATGTTGACGGTTGTGTTTGTAATATGAAGGTTTTATAGTCTGAAGTTTCGATAATGCGAAGGTGTCGACTGCAACATGTATTTTCACTCACACTAACTCTAACCCTAACCTTAACCCTAACCCTAGTCTTAGGCCCCTATATATAGTTGAGAGGAAATGTGGAGATTGTGTCAACGTCTGTAGAAGTGCATAGGAAAAAACCCTTGGGTTGGTAGCGTGGCGTTGCGGTAATGTCCAATCAACAAAGTTGCTTTACGCCAGGCCGGGTTAATACTTGTATGGGTGACTGCCTGCGGGCAAGTAAACCATCTCGGTATGTAACCAGCTGCCTAGGTCAACTCAGCCTTCCATTCCTCTGGGATAGGTAAATCGAGTATCGGCTTATCTGGTTGGGATTAAGGCAGGATGCGTTCACCTGTGTCAGGTGGCAGGTAACGTGTGATCCTATACGGCAGGTGATGATCCGTAGCTCTGATATGAGTTTCCTGTCAACTGCTATCGCATTTAACCACTTTAAACCATTTAACCGTGAAACTTTCGGACTATCAAACAGTCGGATTATTGAGCTGCAGCCATTGTTGACACCACAGGGAGCTCAATTTCACATGGCGGACTACGACGGTCGTACGGCGCTTCACATCGCCTGCTGTGAGGGTCACGTGGACGTGGTCAGGTACCTACTGGACCTCGGTGCCCCGGTCCACGTGCGCGACCGGTACGCGGACACTCCGCTAGATGACGCCCTCACATTCCAACGAGCAACCATAGTCAGCATGCTCAGGCAGACTGGAGCACATCTTACCATGCCTCCATCCAACCTCGCCGTCGCCGTCAACAAGTCAGTCGTTACGTTTGAATAGGTGGCTTGGGTGGCGTAATGGCAGGGTGTCGGATTTACTATCACGAGGTCGTGGGTTTGATTCCCGGTTGGATCACTATCAGGTGGTTACTGCTTGGATGGGTGCGGACAGGTAAACCATCTGGGTATTTCACCAACACCAAGGTCAACTCAGCCTTCCATCCCTTGGGGTAGGTAAATCGAGTGCCGGCCCCCCTGGCTGAGGTCAAGATGGGGTGCGTTCACATGTGTCACGTGGCAGGTAACACTGCGATCGCATATGGCAGGTGACGCTCCGAAGCTCAGCGATCGGTTGCACATAAAGAGCTGAGCTGTACATGACTTTAACCTTTATCGGTTGAAACAATATATAAGTTGTACATAGTATAAGACGTATGGTGGACAGCCGTTCCGAAGTAGGCAGCATAGACATCAGCCAGTCGCAACATTCGCAAATATCAACGTTAGAAGTCGAACAAAGCTAGCCGGTCAATGCGTGGGCCCATAGACCCAAAATGGCTAAACAAATTTTTCCAAATGTAATTTTTATATATATAAATTTGGCTAATTTTAACGACGAATTTTAAAACCAAACGTGACGAATTATTCTCGTTATCTGTTCTGTGCTACTGTACGCTGTAGCCTGGTGGTGAACGATGACGTGACGGCTCTGCAGTGCTGGTATAACGCCGGGGTGGATTTCAACCTCTCGGACTACAACGGACGTACAGCCCTGCACGTGGCTGTGGCGCACGGACTGGCTGAGCACGTGGCCTATCTGCTCACACACGGGGCTGACCCTCGGTCGGTGGACATTGACGGACAGACGCCACTGGACGAGGCACGGAAACGATCTCTTGCCAACATCGCGGCACTGCTGCAGAACGCTGCCAGCACCACTACTCCTCCTGCCCATGTGGATAATCCCGTGAACGATTAACGATCTCAAGCGATTTGGAGCATGCCCCCAACCCATTTCCTTCCTTCTGTTTTCCTCTTCCCTTTTCCTTTTCCCCATTTCTTTTTCTGGTCTCTGATGTTTGCATGTATCATGGCCAGAATAGCGCTAGCTTGTTGATTTAACAACTATCCTGATTCCAGTTTGCCTGAATTCTTTAAACTGCACTAAAATCGGTCAGTCCATTTGCAGAAAATAATTAAATTCGTTGAAACCAGGTGTCGTCATATTTTAAAGCCGAAATACACCAAATTCGATTTCGGCTGAGGCTCCGCCCAAGACCCCACTGGGGTATGTTACTAATGCACTTGTGGGACCTTTTAGCTGGATTTAAGGGGTCCTACCTCTAAGGGCAGGGGAAGGTAAACGGGGGTAGGGAAGGGAAATGGAGGAGAAAGATGGAAGAAAGGAATGCTATCATACCATTTATTTTTCCCACTTTGAACCCTGACAAGGACCCATTCCTTCTAGTACTCTATACAGATTACAGAAGGTCGTGATCGTTTTTAGGGAGGTGCAGAATAATCCGAAGTGGCTGCATTAAAATTAGCAAGTAGTGAAAGAGTTAATGGTAGTATAATACATGTGTTAGTAATACTATTAGTAGTAGCATTTGTAGTTGCGTAGTAGTATTATTGTAGGTGTAGTTAGTTGTAGTAATGTTCGTAGTAATGTTTGTCAACCCAAAATAAGTGGGCTGCAAAAACAAGCTGGTTTATGCTGTCATTTATCGAAAGACAAAAAATCATGAAATTAGAATACATGAGCAATGCATGTCTGAGACTCGACGATTCTAAGATTGTGGTAACTGAATTAAATCGTTGGGATTGAAGTTGAAAGAATTCGGTCATACAGAATTGGTTGAATTTAAGAAATTATGTGCTGATTTTTTTTGTTTCTGGCATATGTTACTAATGAATTTGTGGTGCCTAAATACTTTCTTTGTGATCAGCATTGGTGCTGGTGGTATTTTAACCATATGATGCAAAAGCAATTTGCTCTGTCGAAAGTTTTTCGTATATAGTGAAATAACCGGCGATAAGCTGCTATACGTTGAGATTGTTGCCGGTATATAATATACAATGTGTCCCAAAATTAGTGGCCCCCTGCTTCAAACACACCTAATTCAGTTTGTAGTTCATGGATTTCAACGAAATATCGTACACTGCACATCTTAACATCAGTTACTGTCATACATATTATGATGTACGCACTTTACCATGTGTGCTCAGTGTAACGTCATCATGTCGTCAAGAGTTTGTTTACATTAAGCTTACATTTAATATGTTGTTATTGACAAATATTAAGGGATCAAGTAGCAGCGTACCCGTCTTAGACTAAGAGTTTGCATCAAGGCCAAAAGTGGCCACTCAAACTTTAAATGCTAGTTCAGAATGACTGTCCCAATGATTGTTTCAAATTTTGTAAAAATCTGTCGGGTATTGATGATTTTACACTAACTTATCTGTAGGGGGGGCGCTAATTTTGGGACGTGGTGTGCATGCACATATATTTTAACAGTGTATTGTTGAGTTTTTAAAATCTTGTTCTAGTTGCTGGAGTAACTTCGGAAAAAAATTACTCGTCAAGCAAATATCACACTGAATTCAGTGCTACCGAATGTTATTACTTCCGGTTATTTAGTTTGCTTCAGTATTGCTCAGAGCTTTAATATCAGTTATTTATAACATCTAACTAACGTAGATTTGGCTTCTAAGTCGTCGTTGTGTTTAACAACTACCTGTGCATAAGATGATCGTATTGTCATTGACAGGGCTGTCTTTTGCCAGCGCAGGGCCCTTGGCACTAACTTACCCACGGGGCCACTGATACTACATAGTAACCTGTGACCACTACATACCACAAACTGTAAGATTGATCTAAGTCTACATAGGTAATGCAGGCCTATATCTTCTGTTTTTACTTTCAGTTTTTTCTGTTTTTTACGTACGAAAGTGGCTACTGCTTTCAGCGCGCCTTAGCCATCGCAATTCTGTCTGTCCGTCACACGGGTGGATCAGTCAAAAATGGTGCGAGATAAGATCACCAAATCTTCACCGTCGGCTGCCTGGAAGACTCTAGTTTCAGGAACCGTGAAGCTTTTTCATAAATTCGAAGGGGATCACCCAGAACGAGGGTGCTAAATGAGAGGGGGGTGGGCAAAATTGGCGATTTTTGGCCAATAAGTCGCTGTATCTCAGTAACGATGCGAGATAGGGCCTAGGAACTATCGTTATGCAATCCAGATAGACAATTTGGTATTTGTATATGAACTTAGTGTGAACACCCCAATTTTCAGCTAAACTACTGAACCGGAACTGCTATAGGCTTTCGCGCAGTAGCTTCAGCTCAAATTTCTTGTTAAGGTTACAATTTCGCGAGCGAAAAAAATTTTATTTCAGCTCCTCCCAACATTAGACTTTTTAATTAAGTTTAGGTTGCGACAATAATGAAATTGTTTAGACTGATCGATCATCTGTTGCGGCGATCACCGCCATAGCATGGGGCCCCTTTGAGGTGCGGGGCCCTTGGTTAGCACATGCCAAGGTGCCACCCCACTCCCGCTAAAGATGGGCCGGGTCATTGATACGCGATTTCTCTGACTTGTGTTAGGATAGAACGTATGCATCGTCCACCATCTCTGCACAGGTTTCACTTATTGTACTTTTGCAGTAGCTGTTCCCGTCATCTTGAATAACCTTGCTTTAGACAATCATAGTGATTCCATATGCTGTTATAGTTATGCCAACACAAAAACTTTTTCTATAAATTATCGTTAAGGCTAAATTCTTACCACCCATTCATTTGCCTCACATTCTGCAGTGTCTGGCTGACATTGTACGTGCTACAAATTTACTTATTTTATCCCATTCTTCCTTCCAAATTCAGAACTTTTTCTCAAATCCTACTCTTCATAGTCATCTGGGGCAGTTCAGACTAATTTCATGAATATCTGGACTTGTTTACAGTTGTTTCATTTCGGTTTTATACTCCTCGCACGCTACGTTCCCATTGTAACAAAGAGGAGTATATGAGATCAGTGTAATATTGAGGACCGACCGACGACCAACCTGTTCCTGGAAGAACTTCAAATGGCCATATCTCCATAACGGTGCTAGATAGACGCATGGTCACAATGACAGACACGTGACCGATGACGTCACCTGACCCCAAAAGGTCAAGGTCGTAACCCCTGAGGCGCCACATCTCCGTAACGGTGCCAGATAGATGCATGCGTTGAGATATAACAAGACAAATGGCAACTTAGTCTCACTTCCCAAAATCGGGCAATATTTTATGAACTTTGGGGAGACAACTTTAATACAAGCCGAAAGTAATGAAAAGCTGGTAAAGAATACAAAAGAAAATGATGTGCGCGAGGAGTACATTAGATTGGTCACAATCTAATAATATTTCTTGTTATAGTTACAGTTATCATTATCACCTTCCATTTTATTGTTCCTAATATCAGGCCTCTTATCTATTTCATAACCACCTGGTTCTAGACTTTTTTTTGTTTTGGCATTTCCATCTCAATTTCTTTACTTTCATTTCAAACAGTTCCATTTCTCGTTTTATGTGCTAGATTAAATTGGCAGCTTGCCTACCTACCAGTTTTTCATTCGTATCGTATTATCACCGCAAAGCCAGAATAAGATTTAACAGCTGTTCTGATAGCAAGGTTTATCTGTCACATTACATCAAATGTTACTGATATGTTAATTGTTTATGTATGTGTATTTATTTTAAGCTGATAATTATTGTTATCATTATTAGTAGTGAGAGCTGTTTTATTAAAGTGGCATTCAACTACACTGTTCTAGGATTGTTCAATTTCATTCAGCTGTAATACATGTACAGGAAAGCAGACCTAGTCAGAACGTTAAGAACTAGAAAGCAGTCAGAGCCCGCACACCTCCGCCAAGGACATGTTGTTCGCTAGGTGGCAGCACCATCTTCGGTTTTGCAGCGTTTTCCCTTATGCCCCATTGAAAGCAATTGTAACGAAAATTTCAAAGTGATCCAGAATTCTTCCAGATCACCCCCAAAATTGAATCACTGGTAGTTTGTGCCATTCCTGACATACCCTCGAAATTTCAGAAAGATCCGTCCATAACTTTTTGAGTTATCTTGCTAACACACAGACAAACAAACAAAGTCTGGCAAAAACATTACCTCCTTGGCGGAGGTAATTATTTTTAGAGTGTGGATTCAGTTTGTCAAATTTGCAACCACAGTTAAAGCTGCCCATAACTCTATGGAAACCCATCTCAGAACTACAGAGCATCACCTGCCACATGAGATCAGTGTTACCTGCCACAGTGCCACCTGCCACAGGTGAACCTGCCCTGCCTTTAACCCAGCGAGACAGACCGGTACTCTATTTACATACCCCAGAGCGATTGAAGGCTGAGTTAACCTGGGTTGTTAACTTAGATCGTTACCTGTCTGTGGACAGTTACCAATCTAAGTGCTACACGGTTTTTCATAAAAACAACTCCTTTTTCTTTCTTTAATAATTAACTCAAATGATGACTAATTTACATGAAATTTTTACCATTTGTAGCTGAGGAAATACTAATTCAAATTAATTTGACAAAATGTGGCAGTTGGTTAAATATTCTTTGCTAGTCGTGACGTAACGCTGACGTCATAATGTGTCACGGGTACAAGCTTGCTAGTCTCAACTGGTGCTGTCAGTTGCTACCCTGCTTCGATGGTGAACTTAATCTGGTTCGCTGATGAAAAATGTTCATCGTGTCAGCAGTAAGCAACACGGGGACATGAAATCAGGCGTCTCACAATCCAAAAACTCAACCTTCTCGCAAGCACGGTGTGCTAGTGCACTGTCTTGCTCGAACACGTGAAAGTCCAACTATCACCACGGACACATAGACGTGACTGCTTTGCACATTTTTTTTGTGGCTACAACTGTAAAACTTCAAGAATATGTCATCAACGAACCAGGTTTTTTCACCATTGGAGCGGGGTAGCAACTGACAGCACCAAGCTTGTACCCGTGACACATTGTGACGTCAGCGTTACGTCACGACTAGCAAATAATATTTAACCATTTTTGTTAAAATATCTTGAATTAGTATTTCCTCAGCTACAACTGGTAAAATTTTCATGTAAATCGATCATCATTTGAGTAGACTGTGAAAGAAAGAAAAAGAGGTTGTTTTTTATGAAACACCATGTAGTTAAACATAGTGAACCAACTCAATAAAAACTCTAGAGATTTTGATTCTTAAGTCAAACACCCTACTATTACATACCAAGCCACCCTGACAAATAACTTTTAAACGAAATACTTACAACAGTGAAGTAACCTGTAACAGTAAAACAAACCGAGGCATATAAAGCAACAACAGTATTAGCAGTATTATAAACAATCATTTACTATTAGAAGTATTCATTCTGTTAATCCGTGTCAGCTGTCAGCTATACAGTAGGCGGGTGTACATGTTATCACCATTTTAGACCAGAGGGCTTCGGACTGCTTGACGCAAAGCTTGCATATGTTTGGCCAGCATCGAACGATGACGAAATGCCAAGTTGTAAACGAAATACCAAAACAATCATTTGCCGGCCAGCACTGCAGGCAGTGACACAACAGGGAGTACCAACTGTAACATCAGAAAAAGTATGCCTGATGTTCTTGTCATAACTGCATTAAATACATGTATCAACCAATTTTCTAGGGCTAGAAAACCCTAACTTTTAAAAAGCCCAACCTCGTGAGTTGTACTCAGTTTTGGATAAAACCCGATTTCAAAGGAATAACTTGATGGGTTTCGCAGTTTTCGCTGGTTTAATAGGCTATTAGAACGAACAGTGTTAGATACTTCGACAAGCTATGAATGTTTAGATTGCTATGGACCACCTGGTACATTATACAAGTATTGTCCAATGGACAAAAGCAAAGCAGTGCAAGGATACAAGCCATTTCAATTCAGTCTGTCTCCTGCTACTGTCAATTGGCCAACACTTGGACAGGGTGTGCCAATGGTAGTGCATTGACATAAACTATGGGAGCTGGAAAATGAACGTACCTTACATATTTCCATCATCTTAGCTATCTGTACGTCGAAAGTTATAGTTATTAAATTTGGTGAAGATTTGATGAAGTTCTGACAAAAACAAGTTGGGTCATTTTTTTGGCACACCCTGTATAATATGCCATTTTACAACTGTCGAAGGACACACCATACATGTCAGTTACAAAGCTATGAAACTCAAAAAAACACACTAAGATATCCTAAAGTGTCACAAAATTCAGCCAGCTTTAGAATACTAAATACTGTTCAAATTCCTTATGCTAAAGCTGACTCGATTTCATAAGATCGTTTAGACATTTGGCGTGTGGTGGGATATTCGAAGGTCACAAAATTGCAATTTTCTGCCGAGCATATCTACAGTGTGGGCCAAAAAGTAAGCTATTGTACTTTTTTTCATGTCTTCGCTAAATAATGACCGATTTTCACCATTTTTTACCAGTAGACTTTGGAAGAAATTTGCTACTCAATGGCATGCACATCCTATTATGTCACTATACTACCTTGTAAAATATAAATATTGAAAAACGTACAGATATATTAGATCTATAAATGGCAATAAGGTCAAGAGGTAAATTTTAGAAGTATTTAAGTAAAATGTAAAGACCCAAGTCGCATCACTGTACGTAACTGCTATAAAGCCGTAATTGGCTTAATCAGATGTTAAAAAAATTTGTCAATATTTATTAATCTGCCTGTTGCCAGTGCTATCTTTGTACTGTAAAATAAAGTTTAAAGTGAAGAAACTGTGACGTCACAAACAACTGTTAGTGTCAATGTAGCATTCGACAGAATTTGAACGCTAGCAGCATCGATGGAGTGCAGTACCAGGCGAAAAGACTTCGCTTGCATTTCAAAATGTTGCTGTCATAGCGGAAGTAAGTCAACTGTAAGCCCTTTTCGTTACATCAATCATCGACAGATTCCGACTTTCGCTTTCAAAATGCAAGCGAGTTCCCCTCTCTGAGCATGCACTGCATCGATGCTACGGCCAGCTCATGGCATGAAATCTTTCTCACATGCTGCAATACACGCTATAAACAAAGCGTAGTAGGTGACATCATCATTTTGTTCGCATAACATTACTTTTTACTGAAATTTATGTAAAGTGATGTTTTTATTTCAACTGATCAGCATATTATTAATTAGCATTATATTCTATATTTAGCCAATATCGTTTTTTCGTGCGACTTGGCCTTAAAATATCAGCTATAATAAGTGTCAAAAAGATTTAGGTGTAGCTACGCAGTAAGTTTTCACGTTTCAAAAAATAGCGCACAGCTTGTAGAGCCGCAAAATTGAAACACATTGCTGTGTATGCTCATGCATAGGGACCAACCTAATTCACGATTTCACGGCCGTGACATTTTCTGTGAAATTGGCCTTCTTCCATGAAAAACGCCGATTTCCGTGAAATCCGGGATTTCTCGTGAATTTTAGTGCTTTTAGTTTAATTTATGACAATTCTAGAGTTTTATCCGCAGCTTTTGTACGAATGTTGCTGTTTGCTACGTGTCGCACTACATCCCGCTGCACTAGGTCAACCTGCTTGCTTCCTTATTAATTATTAGACAGCTGTGCGTCATTTGTGACGTCACGCAGGCGTGTTTTGTTGATTGTTGATTCTAAATAAAAATTATTGTATGTTGAAATTAAACGTTGAAAGTCTGAATGATGTCGACAAAAAGAGCTGAATATGTGTCTTGTGAAGAACGAGCTAGACAGTATCCAAAGGGTATCTTCCACGCTGATTCGGGAAAACTATTTTGTTCATGTTGTAACACTGCTCTCGATCATACCCGGAAAGGAACTATCGACAGACACTTAGAATCGCTTCTCCACGTTACCAAAAAAAAAGCATCAGAAGAAGCACAGGATAAAAATGCCAAAAAGCAAGCGACAGTAGCGGGAATGTTTTCACGGCATACGGAGGCGAGAGACGCTCGAAATATTGCTGTATTTGATTTGG
>Ga0056128_1003398_pt1 | contig 19493 bp, 17 predicted proteins | sample WorMetLIZISLAND2_FD_71113 | JGI IMG/M metagenome (GOLD analysis project Ga0056128, IMG submission 71113) | Marine gutless worms symbiont microbial communities from Max Planck institute for Marine Microbiology, Germany - Olavius geniculatus... ... | reverse complement strand
TGTTAGGAAAGTTGATGAGTCTGACCTTGGTTGTAGGCTAGGTTTGAAGCGTATTGCTATCATTCTATATGCCGACGATATTTTGTTACTAGCGCCATCTGTTGATTCGCTGCAAAAGCTCCTGCGTATTGTTGAACTCGAGTTATTTGAACTAGACATGTCGTTGAATACCAAGAAGTCCGTGTGTATTCGGTTTGGCCCGAGGTATCAGTCTCCTTGTTGCTCACTAAAAAGCATAAAGGGTGATGACATTTTTGGGTGGCCGCTATCTTGGTATGTGGCTGAAGGCCAGCAAACAGTTTAAGATCGATCTTACTCACTGTAAAAAGTCTTTTTTCCGTGCTGTGAATGCATTATTCAGTAAAGTTTTACGCATTGCCAGTGAAGAGACTATGTTGCACTTAATATCGACGAAATGTGTGCCGACAATCTTGCTGTTGGACTGGACGCTTGCCCACTTAATGTGGCTGAAGCGATCGTCGGACTCTATACAGACACGTCTGTTGATGAAGTTGTTCAACACATCGTCTACTGACATCGTAAACGAATGTCGTGTCATGTTTAATACTCAATCTGTGTTTAGCTTAATTGTGTGTCGTAAACAGAAATTTCTGGCAACATTCATGGATATTGATAACTCGGTATGTAGTTCAGTTTCAGGCTGCGCGAGACGTGATCTAAATGATTTGATGTGATTGATATGACTGTTTATATTTAGCCTAGTTTCCGTTTCTTGCTTGTTCTCTGTTTTTGTTTGCTTTTTCTTTGCTGTCATATTCTATGACGAATAAAGTTGTATATAATAAAGTGCCATTAATGGTCATACCGGCCCATTGCGTCCAACTTCAAGCACCGGTGAAAACTGATGTCTAGAACACGTTTGCGCCATATATAGATGTACGGTATTGTCGTGGACTGTTTAGTTTCAGTGGCGGTTGTTACAGGCCGGATGCTGAAGCGGCTGCAGCTGCGGTGCCAGCCGAGCAGTCAGCTCCTGCAGCTGAGCCCATCAAGCGCTTGGCTCGGTCGTCATCAGACGAATACCTGTACGACGTATTTCCTAATCTCGAGGCAATGATCGCAGACGACGACTTCTTGTCCAACGCACAACAACGGTGAGCGGCTGCTTCGTGCTTTGAACTGATGCACAAGTATGTGTTTTAGGTTGTTAACTTCAATCGGAGCTTAGGCCCCGAACAATCAGTGATCAACGCACGCTGTAGCTTAATACTATGGTCGATATCTTAACTTTTGTGCTACTATAGTATTATTATAGAAGCAGATTCAGCAGGAAACTTTTGAGATAATTTTTGGCCCATGTGGCGATCCAGATCACGATCCTGGTATACACATTTTACCCGAATCAAATTTTTGTTGGCTCTGTAATAATAAATTTCTGCTGCACTTAGTAGTCATCCGTTGTCGTTCGTCGTCGCGTAACGTACCGTACGACGTCGTCGTGCGCTGTCGTCACGTCTCGCGTCGTGCGTCACTTCTTCATCGACGTCTCGCTTCTTCGTCGTCATCGTCGTCGTCGCGTTTCTTCGTCGTGCGTTGTCGGCGTCGCGCATCGTCGTATGTTGCCGTGCGTCGTCATCATCATACGTCGTCGTCATGCGTTGTCGTCGTCAGGTGACAAAACAGACCATTGTCTTTTGAGTAAATGCTCGAGTAAATTTCACTTAATTTGCGCGTAAATCACGCGTTCTTTCCTGGTCAGTATCGTGCGTGATTTTCGAGCCTTATTAGCGGCACTGTCATGGCTTGGCGCCCATATAGACCCGTAAACGACACACCGGCCGTTTTCTCGCTCGCTCGGAGATTACTTTCGCTCGAGAAATTGCAAGATTCCATTACAAAATTTCAAGTCGATGCTTAAAGTTCTGCAAAATACAACACCCTGTATATACTGAGTAGTTTTTTTCAGAATTTCCTAAATGATGAAAAAGATTAGGCCTATGCTCTTTATTAAATCACATGGAAGTCAATTCCATAGTTGGTTTCCTTTAAGTGTGTGATACTCAAGGTAAAAGCGATTGAGATCTCCCTAAACATCGGGGGTCGAAAATTCGAAACTTCGACTGCTGAAATTTACGTTTAATGCTGACAATTTTTGATGCATGTTGTATCTCTCTATTTTCAGCCATTTCGGCGCAATTCACTTTTTAAATCTTCTCCCCAGCATAAAACGCCAAAATCTCTAATAAACCCCTTGATCTGGGTTTCAAGGTTGTTCGAGGTCGGATTTTTGTAGTAATCTAGCCCGTTTTTGAAATCCTGAAACTCGAGTTAAATTTGTGGCAGCCGACAGTGAAGATTTGGTGATCCTAGCTTGCACCGTTTTGATACAGTCGCAGAGTAGGCCTATATACAGACGGACAGATGGACAGACAGACAGAGCGACAGACACAGACAGCAAGACAGACGCCTCGACTACAGCTTACATACTGTCGCGCGTGAAGAATCATGCGCTGTTTTAAATTTCGCTCGCCTCGACTCGATCGTTTGTGTTGTTGCTCTCTCACGGGAAAAATCTCGCTCGCTACCGCTGGCTCTCGCTTACAGGTTTAGCCCATACGTCCGGCGCCCAAATGTCCTGCTCCGTGTTAAAACACGTGCGGGGGTAAAATCGCTATATTTCGTGGCTGAATGTTTGTTGCCGGTATATGTTTTCTGTTAGCGCTGCTCATAAGAACCTATTGTTCATGCTGCCGAGCCCGCTGCCTGCCGTCGACCACGTCCGAGTTGTCACGACGGACCAAGGAGACATCTACGTCACCGAGAAGCACAGACCTCCTTGCGTCGAATACATCGCTCGCGGTATACTCAGACCGAACGTGAGCTGTACACTGCAGTTTACTATACGGTAACTTATCCTAAACTGCAGTGTCTTGCAGTGTACGGCTCACATTCGGTGAACAATGCATTTAAGAATGCATTCTTATAACCAAGTGAGAATTTGCACAGAAATGTATTGTTTCCGTATAAAACTTTAAAAAATTCCTGGGGGTGGGGTCAGTCAACAGGGGACAGAAAGATGAATTTGTTTGTCGTGGACAGGCGACGAAGCATTGTGTCCTCTGGAAGAGCTGCCTGCGCCGCCGCCGTTCACATCATGTTGTCGCACTGTGCTCATGTCAACGGTCGAGCGTATCCAGCACAAACCTCTACAGAAACGTGCCACGACCGGCAGCTTTCTTCGGTATAATGGCTAATTGTTTCTGTCTGATTAGGTGGTCAGTGGCTTACGGAGAAGGGTTAAACGTTCCCCTTCGTTTTAAAAAAGCTTTTATCCTACCAGAGGCGGTGATGTGTTTGGAAAAGTGGCAGTGTCAAAGTATATCCCCAGCAATCAGTTATATTTGTTTTTTTTTGCAAAACAAAGCATGTAATAATGCATTTTGATATAATCATTTTGATAATAGTAACTTGGTGATGCATATTCAGTTCATTCATAGAACGCGCTAGGCGCGAGTTACAGTCGGTGCTTCCTTTCGTTTTGCTGTTTGCTCCCTTTGTAATAACTTTACAATACGTGAACGAAATCCTGGGTTGGAAACCACTAATTGACAGTTTATTTGATACCATTTGACGAAATCATGGAGTGTCAATTTTGTCATGCCACGTTTTCCCAAAGAATCCTGCCCTCCGCCTTCCCTATGGTGTCTTCATATGAGCCGCTTCGTACTAGATAATTATCCAGTATCTTATAGCACCATTTTCCTGAAAAATATCGGGGGGGGGAACCATTATGTCGCACACGTGCTCAGTCGACTTCTGTTTGACGCACTGTTGAATTTATTATGACTAGGCCTACAGTATATCCTTTAACTCCCCCTAACTGAATTAAAAGGGAGAAAAGGAGGAGGAAATGGAGGAGGTGGACAGGCCAACCCCTACTGCAAAATCCTGTGTATACTCATGGTAGTGGTCACCAGCCCAGAATGTTATCATAGCTCTAACAGCAGACTGCGTCTGTATCAGTTCCATAACATAAACATCATTCTGTCGGTTCATTGGATCCAAGCAATTTAACTGCTAATTACCCCTTGCAGGCGCATACGACCTAACATAGGGCCTACTTAGCAACAAAACTAAATTTCCATTGCATACATTTTTGTTTCTACATTCTGTTCTAGATAATCCTCAGCGATTGCATGTTAAACCAAGTCGCAGAATAAACTGCGCTATTATCCGCAGATGTAAACTGTTTATTTCTGTGGATTGTTTGCAGGCGGCAGTGAGAGGAAGTGACGCTGTTGACGTAGGAAATCACAGCTGATGGACCATTACAGCAAACGTTTCATCAGCACACTTAGTTTCAAATGAAAAATCTAGCAAAAATAAGATGAATGCAACCAGAAATTTTAGGGTCCAAAATGACGCCAGCTCCCCCAAAATCGACAGCCCTGTTCGTTCAAACACCTTGAACATGCAACGAATGCAACTAATGATAGTCAACTGTGATTGATCATTCTGTGATATATCTAACTAGATCTGTTAAGATGAATTGCAAATTTGTGTTAACGTGCTGTTTCTCAATATCAACACTGCAAATTAGACATTTTATTGTCCATAGCAGGTTATGCCACATCGGGCAATACATTAATGTTCTCGTCCACCTGACCGCAAAAGCACAACGTGCTTTTTTCAGCACTTGCCGAAACATCAACACTTAACTAATAAACGTTGTCATGCAACGAATTCAATGTATGCGTGCTGTTAACCAGAAAAATGTTGATCCAGTGATGAAGTCATATGCGGCCGTCCACCTATACCTGCAAAACCCTGAACTATGAACCTTTGAACTGAAAAATGCATACCACTTGCTTTATCACTTTAAAATTATTCACACCAATTTTGTTCGTTTTTTTTGTGCACGTTTTTTTTTGTTTTTGAGTTTGGAGCCTCTGTGAAACCGAGAGAGTTGCTCAATGGTCAGACGGGCAAGATGCATACCAGTATTGCTGGCTATTAGGGCGGCCGCAGAAGAACAGTATTTAATCTTGTACAACAGACAGCAGCAGTATCACAGTATTGTAACATAAGTAACACTGTGACCACAAAGTCAACACTATAGCTGTTTACAATGCAAGCGAACAAGTCTATCACAAAATGCGACCACAGATGCAGCCAGGAGCGTACTAGGGGCAATAGCCTACTAAGAATCCAACACTGGCAGAGCACCAAAAACTGAATCGAATAATCAGATCAAGTTTGTCTCAAACTGCATTGCCCACCTCTAAAAACGTTTGTACTCGTTGCTGCGTAAATATGGCATGCGGAGTTGGGGACCCATGCCATGGCTGGCACAACTGGCACAATGGTTAATCCATCACAGCCTCAAAATTGGCCGCTCCCCCAAGATATATTCCTCGTTACGCCTATTAACTCAACTGCTGCAATGACTAACTCTAATGACACAGCCACAGCTGTCAACGCGTGTTATACGGTAAGCGGGACGACGACGTCAAAGCATCCCGTACCAGCCTTCATAACGCGACCGACAGTCAGACGAGCCGACGGCGAGTTCAGCTCATCAACAGCACCTACAGTCAACACCAAACGCAGTAAATAGTTAACAACGAATGCCGTAACACTATGCCCCCAGTAGTATATAAACAACATCAGATCATTACAGTCAAAACCACGACTGCTTGATAATGAGAAAGTAAATCTGATGCTCTGCCATTATGCCGCAGAGCCACCTAATAACAATGACGTAATACAAGACCAGTAGTAGAAACATTCTTTATCTTGGACCCTCATGACTTGGTCTGGAACCTACTGGACTCAGAATCATAATAACCTGGAAGTAAGTAAAAAAATTTTGGTGCTGTTTTCTGTTTTTGTCTATTGGAAAATTACTGCATAGGTTATCTGTGTGCGTATTTGTGTCTACTGTTTATGGATCCACAGTCATGTAGTTTGAGTGGACTCGAGTCCTTATTTTCATGACTTGGACTTAGACTGAAACCCTCATGACTCAGACTCAGACTTAGACTCAAACTATAAGGACCCAACTATATCACTGTCTAATAGCTAATAACAGCTGGTATATGAGTGGACCGTACCATCAACTACAGAGCTGCGCAGGAACTGCATAGCTGTCTCAAAGCTCATCTTCTGCAGTGGCGACGTGTTTGTTTCCAGACCCAGCCGGTTGAATGGTTTGTAGCGACCTTCAAACGTCAAGTAGTCGGCTATGAGGGACAAGTGACGCCGATCTACTGCAATGTTGTATAGCGCAAACACCGAGTTCACCTCCTGACAAACGCAACACAAACGCATCAATCGCATCGCACTCTTTGCATTATATATACTTTATTTCGCATCAAAGCAGCACAACCTAATACTAAAAGAGAGAGAAAAAAAATACACACACATACTGTACAGTTAAAAAACATCTACCACAAACATAGAATGACCAGCCTAAATGACATATTTACAAGTATACAACCTATGGATACAGTTAAAAGCATAAGCAGACATAACTTGTTTAAAATCGATAAGGCTTAAACATTTGTTCATAAAACACAATCTTCACCTCTCTGCAGAAATCGCTACACTAGGTATGTTGAGAAACTTCCTGAGATAAGCCACACTCGCACAATCAACTTTAAAAATTTTATACAAAGCAGCATTAATGCATTAGCAGGTCTTTAGGCTTGTTAGCATGTCATTGCAGTGCACTTTCATCTAACTGTCATTATGTGCACAGTACTGTACCTGTGCAAAGATTTTCCTTGAAAAATGATGCACCATAAACTTCAGAAGTTTATGATAACATATGAACACAGACATATACTGTCAAATGTGAAATTATGCAGCACATTCCATTAAATTGCTGACACTCATTAGTGCTGTTGCTATCAAGTATTTCACTAGTCGACTAGTCATCAACTATTTTCACCTAGTCAGCCTATTTATCGTGATAAAGAACATTAACTAAAGTTTGCTGCCAGCAGGCAAAAAACAATAAACTGCAATTTCGAATATCAAGTTAACTTGTATTAATCACTTTTCATTTTTATTTTATATTTCGTCATTACTATGAAACACATGGTCTCCGCATGCCAGTACTTTTGGGCTATACCAGCCAAGTCACGGCACAACAAGAAGCAGCCGCCCTCAACCAAACTACGTGGACTATGTCGAGAGGTTGATCAAAATGAAGACTGACAAACTGGTGGAGGTGTCACAAAATCCCGAAGGCTGACTTGTGGTCGCTTGCGTTGACCCACAACCACCCAACTAGAGAAAGAGAGAGAGAGACATTTCTTTGATCTTGCAGTAGATTAAGCCGGCAACACCGTCAACAATAAACCCGTTCTCTAGTAAATACAGGCGAATACTCGAGGTTTGCAATCTTCTGTGAACAAAACGGTCAAAACCCGAACAGCTTACCTTTATGATAGCCTGATATGCAGCCTCGATGCCATAATGCTCAGCAACAGTATGAATACTATTTGTGTACAGTCTGTTCAGATCAAGAATTGCTTCATATTTGTACATTTCCTGCAAAATATTGCACAGAGAACCCGTTACAAGTTACAGTAACAGAAGCATTGCGCAGTACTGACAATACTCACTAACAAGACGATAAATAAAACTACGACTGGTCGAGGTTTTCGTTTAACCAGCCTGTTTTCCGGGCGAGGCCAGATATCTGCAAAGATTTCCAAAGGGAAAATGTTGAGGGAGCAAACTACGCATTTTCGATAAAGCTGCCCAAATGCATCATAGCAGTTTGCTGGTGATGTTATATTGGCAACAGCGTCCTGTATCCTTGTATGTGTTTTTGAACATCCCAATGTATGTCCAAAGGAAAGCAATAAAACATGAACTTATTATAGTGCATTATGCCCCCAAAAAATCTCAATGTCATGCTGCAACACTCATCAATTCACATCACGATATCCAAACACAGCAGCAGGTATTTATTGCCAGATAACAACAAAAATGACGCACCTTTACAAAACAATTAACTATTCACCTGAATGTTCAGGCCTTCTGTACGAAGCATCGTTTCTTTGTCTTCTTTGCGTTTTGCCACTGAAGCTTGTTTGATGCCAGCCGTCTGGCAGAGTACGGCCTTTTCTGCTTCCCGTTCGATGACTGATGTCATGTCCAAAGCTTTACTCATCAGCCCATACTAAGCACAGACAGACACGCTCTGAATTTAGCTTGTAGAAACATCCACGCTGCATGAGTGACAGGAAACTGATGATAGTGTGATAAAATATCCACAAATTTTTAACTACGTGAAATCGATTGTAGTTAAGTTAAAATGATGACATCAACTCACTTCCTATTGACAACTAACTGCCTTTAGCAAAGAAAACTGCATCAAAACCTTATTTACAGTGAGACATGTCATAACGTTAACAAAGCCAACTTGACAGAAAGCCAAAATCCATAGAAGCACATCACGGCAAAGCAATACAATGGCCAATGATGAATTATCACGTCACAGCATCACATACTGAATGGCCTGTTGTAATGCATCTCGTTCCTATGGAAATACCCCACAGAACCGAAACCCATTTGTGATTAACAGTAACGGCAATTACTACTACTGCTTTCATTTTTTTTGTTCTACTAAGTTCTACCAGCGTACATTTACGGCCATACTCCAGACTGAGTCTGTGGAAGTAGCTTTGAAAATGGTGCTACTACTGCAGAATTCATTAAGAAACAGTCCCACTTTTGCACAGCAGTTAAGAACAAACCTTAAATATGACTTCACACCAAAGCTGATGTCGTGCGTCATACATATAATGTGACACGTGAGGAATTCTGCTAATGACGTCCTGTCAACACATAAAAGTTTCCCTATCTCATACATGTTACTGAATGAACATACATATAAATCATAATTAACAAATTACCACAGTGCACTGCATTTCCCATCCCATAGAGTAGCCATAGTAATAGCAAACTACGTAAGTCATTGGCTAAAATTACTAACATGAAGTCTAATCTCAATGAAAAGACTGCTTCTGCTGGTGAAACTGACATCAACAAAACAATAACTGAACATAACAATCAGTATTTACCGCTATAAATAAATAATTATGCTTGTGAGCTCACTAAGAAGTTATGGGAAATAACATAAGAAAAAATAAAAAAAAAACTGCAGTGCACTATTGCGTTACTAACATCAGCAAATAATCATAATTTCTCGTCAAAAAACTGCATGCTTCAACGACATACCAGAACACGTGCTTTATTGACTGAAGCTTCAGAGTCGACAATCTTATCCACTGAGTTACTAGCCAGACAACCATCAGTGAACCCATTCACTTCCTTGTCCATATCATCTTCTCCACCATTCTCATTTGCATCATGATTTTCAGCATCTACAATGATGAACATCAAAAGCAAGCAATGCAAGTAATGATAATGGTAGCATGGCAGCGTAACGGTCGTGTGTCAGACTCATGATCAAGAGGTCATGGGTCTGACTGTCAGCAGACAGGTAAACCATAGATCGTAACCAATGTAACCAATGCAATGCATGTAACCCATCACCCAGATCAACTCAGCCTTCCATCCTCCTGGGTTATGTACTGGTCTCAGCCACTTGCCCTGTTGTTGTTGTTGTTGTTGTAACAGCCCACCAACTCCTCTTTACTTGTCACGCATCGTCAGGGTTGAGGAAATGATGCTTGATGACGACGGCAACGATACGAGAAGAGTGAGGGAGGGGGATACGGAGTCGTTTGCAGCCGCTGTGCTGGACGGACTGTCGTTGGGTACAGATGTTGACATGCCAAGGCTTCTTGTCGATGTTCTTTTGGCGGCAGACGAACCAGCTGGCTGTTGGTTCCACCACGAAAAGGCGACTCCACCAAAACCGCCACCTGCCCTCACTGCAATGGCATGGAAAGATATGGAAGAGTACCTGGCCTTCCAATGCCCAGCACACGACCAGACTTGGCAGGAGACATGGCCAGATCTCAAAGTTTCATCCAAATCATGATGCCTGTGGAGTTTCCAGGAGAGGATTGGGGCAGTGATCTGCCCCAGACCAAGAACAAGAAAGGGGTACTGGCCTAACTGACTGGGGCTAAGGTGGATCATGTTCACCTGCGTTGAGTGGCAGGTAATACTGTACAACGTCATAAGGTAGGTTCCCCATGAGGAGCTATGCTCCTTTAACTTATAGCTTTAACTTTAACCTTTAACTTCTGATCTCCTTAAGGCTAAAGATGTTGACATCAAAGCAGATATGCCAAAGATAACATAAGATTGCTACCAAAATATAACACCTCTGTGGATGAACACAATAAGAACAAAGGCTCACAGACTCGCTGCGAGACTGAATTTCACCTGTCAAGTGATGCCAGTGTAGATAGCAATCATTGATCATCCTGATGTGGTACACATAAAAAGTCATCATTGTCTTATCTCTGGGCTGTGATTTTTAACTATTCCTATACATCACGTGCTAAATCTGAACATTTTTTCATTTACTTATGTACATCTATAACCTAGTTAATTGTACACGAATGGCAAACATCTGGCAAACAAAGACAGCGAGACCATCGACCAAGTACAAAAAGTCGCTGGAAACCTGATTCGACGCTGTCACTGAAGTCGGCCTTCTCCTCCTCCTCACCCTCATAATCAGCATTCCGCTCAACTCTCTCATCATCATCATCATCATCACCAGCATCACCATCATTCTCATTCACCGCAACTCCATTTGTCTCCTCGGCTTCGTTCGCCGTTGCGGTTCTGTTATAGCCGAATTCTGACGCCGCAAGCTTCGCTGACTGCAGCAACCTGCAGCAGAAAACTCGTGGCGAAGTAACACATAAAAATAAAACTAATTAGTTAAAATTATAAACATATTCAGTATGGCGATTTCAAATGCAGACAATTGAAAAAGTCAAAACAGCAATAAAAGCAGACTATGACGATGAAACAGTTTGACTAAACAAACAGACACACACTAAAGTCACGAATAACTGAATAACATCCAGTTTTGAGGGAGAAGTTCCAGTCACTAAGGCATAAAGGTAGTAAATTTATTTTTTTTTAAATTAGCAAAGGATAAATAATGTTGCACAGTATCAGATATATTGCACAGCAGAATGTGTTTACAATATACAGTATACACCGTGGTCCATAAAAACGTGCCACTTTTATTTTTTTAATAGCTCCACGAAACATTGGCCAATTTTAATAATTTTTGACACGCACCATCAAGAAGAAACTTGATACAAATGACTCTAGTTCTGACCACCTCACTTTAATACTGTTGCTACACTACCTTGTGAACTGCAGAAGTCGTAGTTTGACCGTTTACAACAACGAATTCATACTGGATAGCACACCCGTTGGCTCAGAAATGACGAATTGAACAGCGACAAACACAATTGGCAATTATTGTCTCACCAAAAGTCATACGTGTCATATAACATCGTCTTTATTACAGCATGTGCTCAAAATGTCCTCCTCCAGCACGAATGCAAGCGGTAGATGTTGACAGTACTCGTTAACAGCAAGTTTAATAACCTGCATTTCACAAGGTAGTATAGCGACAGTATTAAGGTAAGATGGTAAAAACTACAGTCATTTGCATCAAGTTTCTTCTTGATGTCGCACGCCAAAAACAATTAAAATCGACCAACGTTTCACGAAGCTATTCAAAATATGAAAGCAGCACATTTTTTATGGACCACGGTGTACAATAAGGAGGAAATGAGAATAGCATCCAACTGCAACATCTCATCAGCAATTAAAAATTAGCCCTGTAATCAATATGTGATATTACAGCCACAGGAATACTTACGATATTTGCTGCATTGCACGAATATGTTTGTCCATGGCTCGACTCAAACGCATGAGAAACGTTTTCTCGATGAAAGATAAGATAGAAGACGGACTCAGTATGGACCAATCACGATAGAATCTGCGTTTGTGGAACTCAAAACGAACTTGGTAGTAAAGGCTTCGATCACTGCTACAGCAGAACATTACATCATGTTTAGGCTCCAAAGGATTTTGCGGCCAAAAATACGATTTTTCATTCGTCAAAAAATGCAAATTTCGTCAAAAATTTTGCCCAAAATCCCGAATTTTGCCATTTTCGCCATCCGAAAATAAGGCCTTTTAACTGCTGTTAACTTACTTCACGAAGTTTTGCCAAAAAAGTTTTGAGGCTTTTGGCTTCCATTTTTCTTTTCGTTTGTCAAAAAGTGCAAGTTTTTTTGAAAAAATTTTACCAAGAACCTCAAATTTCGCCATTTTTTGCCATCTGAAACTGAGTGCTTGTTATGATAAATAGGCTCCAAATAATTTTGCCGCAAAAATGCTATTTTTCGTTTGTCAAAACGTGATAATTTAGTAAATTTCGTCAAATTTCCACAAAAATCAATATTTTCGTCACGACTGCCAGTTTTCATCATTTTGTCACTTTTTGTCAAAAGTGAAATCCTTTGAGCCTAATCATGCTGTGTCAGATCAATGCTAACAAGGTTTGAACAAACACAATGTCTTTCCAATGCATCCTTTCCACTGTAGTCAATAGTACAGATCGTATAACCAAAAAAGAGCACTTCAACTAAACTTGCTCAGTAGTATAAACAATAAGTGAGCACAGGCTGACATCCTGTGTTGGCAGCACCTTTAGTTTGGAAGCAAAAAGACTTGAAGATTAATTTTCAGTCGCATTCACCCACCCATTTATGGGCTATTCCTAATATAGCTATTGTTACACTACTTTGTCGAAAGCTCTGTATGAAATTTAAATGTACTAGAGTGCAGGAATAATAAAGGTGTGTCAGTGAACAAACTATGTAATAAGCACATACTTGAACTTGTCGGGAGAAACATGACTCTCCACAGTGACATTCTTAAGAACCTATGTCACACGCCACAAAACATTACACTTTAGACAGTGCAGAAATTGTAGTTTTTACAGGGAAAAAGAAACCAAATAAGTGTAGCTGTTACTACACACAGTACGCAATGACATGCAAAAAATATATTGCAAGATATTGCAGATTAAAACAGATAGACTAGACTAAGATGTTTTTTGAGCATCAGCATTATCTTCATTTGGATTTTTTTCACAGCATGTGTGAGCTCAGCACTGCAGCCCGATCCCATAGTCAAAATTACCCAGCAAGCTGTTTTTGACTCTGGCTTTGTACAATAAGACCACCCTACATACAGCAGAGGCTTGACTTACAGTAACTATTATCTTTTTCTAAATTTGAAAAATTTTCTCTGTGGTTTGTCCGCTATCCAAACAATGAATGACTCAAGTCAGTGGTAGAAGCCTGGCTGGAGGGACCGATATAAAATGCCTTATGACGTCATAAGTTACACTGAGTCATATCCGCTTTAAGCTCACATGAGTTCTGGAGAAATGTGCGTTTTATTGGTGTATATATATTGAAAAGTTTTTTAGTCTAACATATCGACTTGCAAAACTTTTTGAACGCCCCTCGTAGCTCAACTCAGCATTCCATCACTCTGGTGTTAAGGCAGGGCATGTTCACCTGTGTTGGCTGGCAGGTAATGTGAGATCCCACATGGCAGGTGACGTTCCACAGCTGTGTGATGGGGTCCCATGAAAAGCAATACACACCTGTAATATTACTTATGCTTTAAAATCTGCAAGAGACTTGCCGAGGTTAAGTGAACGCTAGTGAGTTTCTTAGCCAATCGTGTAGCAGCTTGCTGGGCTGACGGCGAATCATAGACAGGAATCTCCATTATCGGTGTCTTTATATCAACACTGGCCGTCATCAGAATCTCACGCAGTCGTGGTATTCCGAGAGTCACGTTCATTGCCTGGTGGCCGGCAAAGTGAAATGTGTTGAGCGTCATCTGTGTTGAAGGCTCGCCAATCGACTGCAACAATCAATCAGCAACAGTCATTCTAGACTACCAGAGTTGAACACATAAATCATTTGCTCATTGAGAAAATGTGTTGGGATCAGCATTTAATGGTGAACACGGCATCCAATACAAAACTGCTTTCCGATGACAAATAACGCTATCTAGTTCATCAAAATTCCTACAATGCTTTGCAAAAAGTGTGTTCCCGTTTCCAAATATGGTTGTAAACCTGGTAAATTCTAATTTACAGCAATGAATTCAACGATGTCTGCGACCACACTTAGAAAAAGAAACTCACTTTTCACCAAGCATTACAAGAATTGTGATAAGCCAAACGTAGAATGAATACAGAACCTGTGCAGCAAGCAGTCCAACAGCTTCACCAGGGGGCACAAGAGCCCGCTGGTATTTGTAATACAGCAAGTCCGGGAACTCGGCGGAAGGCATCGGTCGTAGTGTGCTTCTACGACACTGGCATGTTACGTTCTTGTACGGTCGACCTTTCTTGTCAACTTTACCAACCAAGCATGACCTCACACTGTCACTCAGCATCTACACACGCCAGTCACTCATTTGAGATTGAAGCAAAGTTGTCAGTCCAGTGCTGACAATATGCAGCCATTCACCTTGCTATACACTGCACTGTGCAACCCTGTGCCTTGCAACTCTGTGCCTTGACCTTTGACCCTCTGAACTGAAATTGGCACACCAGTGACTTCTGCTCTGGGAAACGTTCACATCTATTTAATTTTTTCCACACTTTTTTTGTTTTTGCATTAGCAGCCCATACAAGAGAGAACAGGCTATTAGAACCACGCAGTAAACAATTCTCAAATAATTGCCAACATCCGTTTCATTCACACAGGAGAAATCTACACTATATTTGAAAGTTGCTACCACCAATAACTTCTAAACGGCATGACGTACAGCCGTGAAATTTTGCATGCAGACCCCTACACATGCACATGCAGACACGGCCTACACATGGGCTAGGTGAGATTTCGCTGAGATGTCGTACCTTTCAGAAAATTTCACTTTTTCTAAAAGTTTGCCGCCACATTTCTTAAGCCGTAGTGAAGATATGATGTCACATAAACGTCGTCACCATGGTGATGCATGGTGATGCATCATAGTGCTACAGCGCATACATCACATCTACGGGAGGTAACACTGCAGCGTAGTACTCAGCATACAGTGATGTGTATCGAGCTAACAGACCAAGATGAGGCCCAAAGGGCTGAAAATTGAGGCTGCAGGCCAAAATTGAGGCCATATGCCGAGTTGAGGTTCAAAGGGCCGAAAATGGAGACTGCAGGCCGATAATATGGCAAAGATCAAGCGGACAGGGAGCGTAATGTAATGCAGTCTATTAGAATGGCCGCACAATAAACAATTCTCAAATAATGGCCAACATCCTTCTCACTCACCCAAGAGAAATTTATTTATAATGCTAAGTAACTTGCTCTACATGAACTTGTAAATGCAACCTATTTCATAACAATTTGTAAAAGATGTTTGTTGAAAACCTTATCAGGGTTTGCTGACATGTAGCTATCAATCAGCTTGTTCATGTGCTCTGAAATGCTGCCAAAGTGACGGTCGGGCCTCAGCCGACTGACGACCGGATCTGGCTGCATGCCTGCTGCTTTCATGTAACTGAACAAACATTTGAAACAGAGCAGCTTAAGGATCAGTCAGCATGAAAACAGCTAATAGTGACCAGTTAATATCTGAACACACTAAAAACTTTAATTAACCTATTTAAAACCTTGTACACATATCAAACTACAGATATATGTCAGCCCAGTTTAGTGCAGTCTGATTCGAAGCCGAAATACAACACAATGAAAAACAAGTTTACAAACAGTCAAAGATCTAATCTCAGATGACTCTTAGAAAGACAGACATCCTTAGTCTCAGCTAACCATTTCTGTTCTAACTTCATTTTTACAACTAGAAGGACACCCAGAGAGTGCAAACCTCTGCCAATGCTATGTCTATTATTTTCCGATTTGACACAGGTCTGCAGAATCTGCAATGGTAATCCTTTAATCCTATCCTGGATCGAAATGCTGATCCGGATCATCACCTAAATCCAACCTCCTCTAGACTGGGCCAAGTCTAACCTTCCCTGTAAATTTCAGCCAAATCTGTCAGTAACTGTTTGTGTAATGTGCTAACAAACCAACAGACAAGTATCACACAACCTTCTTGGCAGTGGTAACTACACAGATCTAAATCAAAAGCACATGTATGATTACCGCTCTTTCTTGTCAGCGGGAAGTATCCTCCAACGCTTGATAATCTCAGTCTTGCAAGCGTCATGAGCTGCCCCTGCTGTCAAACTGACAGTTGCTGAGATTTCCTCAACAACTGATGCCCACTTCTTATGACAGAATGCAAGAAATGGTGAGATACGCATCTTCTTAACGTGATCGCCATTCTTCGACAGCCATCGTGCCATCTAACACAAATTTCACCTTCACTATAAAACCTGCAAGTTCTACATCAGCGTATTATTATGTGATCGTCATAACAGACCGCATTACAGATCTTGCCCACTCACATGACCATCCTGTAAAGCCTCATATGAGGGGCGTTCAAAAAGTTTTGCAAGTCGATTTGTTAGACTAAAAACTTTTCAAAATCTATATATCAATAAAACGCATATTTCTCTTGAACTCATGTGAGCTTAAAGCGAATGTGACGTCATTCTAACTCATGACGTCATAAGGCGTTTTATATCGGTCACCCCAGCCAGGCTTCTACCACAGACTCGAGTCATTCATTGTTTGAATAGCAAACACCACAGAGAATTTTTTTTTCAAATTTAGAAAGAAGATAATAATTACTCTCAGTCAGGTCTCTGCTGTATGTAGGGTGATCTTATTGTACAAAGCTAGAGAAAAAAGAGCTTGCTGGGTAATTGTAACTTGGAGACTGGATTGAAGTTCCAGATTTAGGGGGAGATCTGCGAGGCTCGCTCCCAGGCCCCCGCACACCAAGACCCCTCAGGTAGTACATTGCAAACTTTGTTTAACTTTTTACAAAGACAACGGACATCACTAACTTTTAACTTTTAATAAAATTTTCTGACAATGTCAAATCCTGATGTGGCATTGTAATTGACAGAAGCATTTTTATTGACGGCTGGCACAGATTTTGGCTACTAATTATTTATAATTACAGATGAGAAATTCATGGACGCAATTGTCAGGGCTCTCATAAAATCACACGTCCCAGGGCCTCATATCATCATCAGCGCTGGTCGCTCCACGCACTGTGCGTTTTACCATTGGCGACCGCACCTTTCCAGCGACTGCTGCATCGGTCTGGAACAGTTTGCCGGAGTTGGTCCGGTCATCGCCGTCGCTGCAAGTTTTCCGCAGCAGACTGAAAACCGAACTTTTTGCCCGGTCTTACAGACAGGACTAAGAACGTCTCACTGCGCTGACTACTATTACGTGACTTCACTGTTTAAGCTTATTGTTACGTGTCCTTGTAGTCTTAGGACTTAACGCCACACTAAAGTCGATTCATCATCATATTGGAAAATCCAGCTGTAGGTTGGAGAAATGATGATGATGTAGTCGAAGAGCGCAGTCGTCGACGTGCGTTGAGGTGTGACACGTGCTGAAGATCTTAAGCCAGGTAGCCAGGTGCAGAGCCGTGGAGGCAGCGATACACTAGCACTGCCAGCCGGAACGAAACGCGTTCTGGCATCCGAAGCCAGTGTAATCTGCGCAGTAACGGCTGAATGTCGTCCTGAAGACAAGCGAAGAAGCACAAGAAATGGCGTGCAACAGCTAGCCTAATTTTACGCTGTTTGCGCTAGCACTTCAAATCATTCCTGTTTAACGGTCTATGACGTGATAAAGACGTCACATCCGCTTTAGGCTGACACGTGTTTGGAAGAAAAATAGGTTTTACTGGTATATAAATTTTAAAAAGTTTTTCAGTTTAAAATATCGACTTGCAAAACTTTTTGAATGCCCCTCGTAACTACAAAACAGTGTAGAAAAATCAAAATTAGTTTGAACTGGTTTGAACGTTTACCACATTCGGTGTGCCAATTTTCAGCTTGAATTGTCAAAAATCAGCATCAGGGTTCCATACCTTTAGGCAGATGACCGTATAATGGCTTAGTGTTTTAAATTATAAAGCAATTTAATAATCTCAGCTGATTTCAGTGTCAGTCGGATTCAATTATTGTAGTATACAGAGATATAACCAAATTACTTCTCTAACGAATTATGTTATCATCGCAAAAACAACACAAAAAATAATAGTAAAGAAAATAATAGTCAATCATTTAGCATTTCACTCTGCTCTTCCTCTGTTCTCATCCAATAAAAAAAGCATTCCTAATCGCAAACATTCTAGAATACCTCAGCACATCGATCCGATGTAAACCTGACAACATGATTATAACAAACAGCAACAAACACAAATGAATCATACCCACAGTTGAAACAGCTGGACACAAAAAGCCAGCGAGTCTTAATTGCTAAAATAAACCCACCGCAAACTTAATAGAATTTTAGTGTCTTGTATTTTAATTTTTTTGTTCCACTAACATTCTAACAACAGTTACGTTTGTAAAACTTCAAACCAATGAATTTGCTCATTTTGGGATATTTACTTGATGCGCTTATTCTAATAAATTAATACTCATAAAAATCCAAAAACAATCATGTTAGGCTTTTATAATAAACCCAAAAGCCAGAAAAAGCTACCGCAAGGTTTTTATTTATTTAAAAATCCAGGTTTTTTGACAATCCTGATCATTTGCAGACCTTTCTGTTGAGTCTTGGCGCTGATTCAACGTCTGTCTTCTGCTTCACCAGTGACAAATCATCCTGACTGACGATGACTGATCGGTTACCAACCAGGAATGAGAATGGTGGGAATTTGTCCGAGGACCGTGGACACCGGATGAATGAAGTTTTCATCACATCCAATCCATCCTCACCGTAGCAGAACTGTACAGAAACATCATTAGCCTTAAACAAAGCAAATGCCATATTTCACATTGGGCCTTTGTGGAAATTCTGATGATAAACAAACTGCCTTCCAATGATGAGTGCACAATGCAAACCTAAGTAACAAACTGTTGTCTGATAATTAGATTAGTACAGTTTTTTTGTTGCTGTGCATTTACTTCGTTCTGGCTGTCTTGATTTTTGGTACAATAAAGTGACATACGGGGTGGGCCAAAAAAACGTGGCACTTTACTTTTGTCCATATCTTTGCCAATGATTGATCGATTTTCAAAATTCTTTCACTGGCACACTCTGAAGACAATTTGCAATAACGTAATTACTGCACATCCCACCACAACGTAAATGCGTCTCTACACTACCTTGTGAAATATCAATGAAATATGTATACATAACGATAATAGCAACCAAACATTATGGTAAAATTGAAAAAAAAACAATTCAGACCAACATTACAGTGAATGGTCTGTATGACACTTGACTGCGTAGGTATAACACAGTCTAGTATCATACAAATCTGGTCTGAGGTGTTTTTTTTTCAATTTTACCATAATGTTTGGTTGCTATTATCGTTATGTATACATATTTCATTGATATTTCACAAGGTAGTGTAGAGACGCATTTACGTTGTGG
>Ga0056128_1003397_pt1 | contig 19495 bp, 9 predicted proteins | sample WorMetLIZISLAND2_FD_71113 | JGI IMG/M metagenome (GOLD analysis project Ga0056128, IMG submission 71113) | Marine gutless worms symbiont microbial communities from Max Planck institute for Marine Microbiology, Germany - Olavius geniculatus... ... | reverse complement strand
ATTACAATGTCAGGCAAGGACAGAAAGGCTCCATACGAAGCACTGACAACTATCCTAATCAGTACAATAGGTTAAAAACTTCGACAAATCAGTACGTTTCAAAGCAGCTTTAAACCTATCACACCGAGCTTGCAAGATGTTGAGTTTTTGGATCACAAGACGCTCGATTTCATGTCCCCATGTTGCTCAGTGCTGACACAATAAACATTTTTCATTAGTGAACCAAATTAAGTTCACCATCAAAGCAGGGTAGCAACTGACAGCACCACTTGAGACTAGCAAGTATGTACCTGTGACGCATTATGACGTCAGCGTTACATCACGACTATCAAAAAATATTTAATCAACTGCCATATTTTGTTCTAATATTTTGAATTAGTATTTCTTTAGCTACAACTGGTAAAAATTTTTATGTCAATTGCTCATAATTTGAACAAATAATGAAAAAAAACAAAAAGGTTTTTTATGAAACACCGTGTATATACACCGTGTCTCAAAAACAGTCAATTTTTTTGTCATCACTTTGTCAAATTTCCACCAACGTTGATACTTTTTGGCATAAAGATGGCCAAGATGATAAAATTATGCAAGATGCACTAATTATTCACCTTATCCAATTAATGTCAATGCACTACCGTGTGAAACACAGATGCTCCAGATTGTTACATTACACGTTGGTTATTTGTATCAGATTGCTCACTTTTGCATCATCAATTTAACAGAGGGTGCTACGTGGTTTAATAATATTGTGGTAATAAATATTTCACGGTAAAAATAGCAAATAACAAAATAACTGACTGATGAGCTTAAAATACGTCTAATCAATGAGTAAATGCCGTTTGATCAGTTGATCACTGATACGCCATCATCCAGTGGCCTTGTATCTAAGCCATTGTGTCCTTGTATGCAGAACACAAAAATTAACATACTTTTTGATAATTTACCAAGTGAGTGGTTATATAAGTTTATAACTTTGCTAAATAATTTACGTTTAAGTGTTTTTGTGCTGAATTAAGTTATTACAGCGTTTACTTGAGACAACAACTCAGCGTTATGCAACAGTTTGCAGCATCTATGTTTTACAAAGTAGTGCATTAACAGAAATTAGGTGAGGTGGAAAATGAGCATGTCTTACATAATTATATAGTTTTGGCTATATTTACGCCAAACATTATCAACGTTAGTTGAAATTTGACAAAGTTATGACAAAAACAATTTTGACTGTTTTTTTTTCTGAGACACGGTGTATATATTTTTTTATTTCTACGATTAAATGGAGAAGATAATGTTTCTAATGTTGTCGTATTAATGCTTAATTAGTACACTTTTACTTACCTACTTATTTAACGTCTTGCTCCATAAACGTTAAATGTTGCTTTTGAGTGTAATTCTAAACCAGAAATGGGTATCCGGACATTCTGGTTAGTTTTTACGCGCGATAACAGAATGCTTCGCGCTTTTTAGCTATGGCCTGGGCGTCCGTCCGTCCGTCCGTCCGTCTGTTTGTCTGTTACACTGCTGTATTGTGTCAAAAAGGTGCAAGCTGAAATCACGAAATTTTTACCATGAGTTGCCCCAGCGACTCTAGTTTATAATGACAAAATTTCGTGCACCTGGGTGAAGGGTTTCCCCTTGAACTAGGGCGTCAAACAGGGGTAACCCCCAAAAACGTTATTTTGCCGCTATTGGCTATTATAGTGTAAAACGGTTGCAGATAGATACATACGTGCTGCTTATCATAACAAGCACTGGTGACAGGCTTTTAAGATTTATTAACATCGATGACCTTGAACAACCTTGGACTCCTCAAAAAGGGCTTTGTGGTGAATTTTTCGCAATTTTTGGATGCAGCGCACATTTCAACATTGAATTGCGACGAAACGGCTCGAGATAGACCAGATGAAATTTTTAGCGTTGAACGTAGATTTTAGCAGTCTAAGTCCTGACTCCTTAGGTTCAAGAAGGCCACGCAGGCGGGCGTCAAAGACGGCTACGCCCCCTCCCCCTAAAAAGTGGCTATTTTACCGCAATTATCTCGTGCAGCGTGAAAGCGGTTGCAGATAGCACAGACATGCTGCTTATCATAACAAGCAGTAGTGAGAAGCTTTTTACTGGTGTCAACGTTGATGACCTTTAATGACCTTGAACCTCCAAAATAGGAGTTTCTAGTAATTTTTTTGCGATTTCTGGCTGCGACACACATTTTAAGAGTGAATTGCGCCGAAATGGCTGGAGATGGACCTGGACAACCTGCGTATGACATTTTTAACATTGAACATACATTTTTAAGAATCTAAGTTTCGATCTCTTAAATTCAAGGAGTTTTCTGTACGGAGGCCTCAAATTTAAGTACTCTTTCAAGATACATTAATATCTTATTGCTGTAGGCCTACACTGATTGCGAAAGTGGCAGGACCGATGCTATCGCGCGTCAAGTGAGCTTTGCTCAAATTACTTGTATTGTTCATTAGAATCGGATGACGGCGTGAGGCGTCGCGTAGGCGTAGAATTACAGGAGAACTGCAGCTCGAGGTGGTTATAGTGAGGCGACGATTAAATACCTAAGAGGTTTTTTACGAGTTGCACTGAAAGTATACACTGTATGTCTAAATACATGCCGTCAGTGGGCCCAGGTATTATGTGGAGCCTATTTCGTTGACCTTTGACTATTGGAGCTGTAAAATGGCACAACGGTTACTCTAGCCACGAGCAACGTTCAACCGATCTTGTTTTTTTTCTACGCCTTTTGTACGCCTGAGTAAGGAGCCCGTGCAGAACAGACGGACCGACGAACATGGCAAGACCGGTAACGCGGTCCATTAAGACGACAGGAAAACAGATTTAAGCGTCAACATCGATCGACGACGCTGGAATAGAAAGACTTCAGTGGGATATCTGTGAGCGATAAAGCAATGCCGAGGAGGGTGGAAGGGTTGTAGCTTGCCGGAATTATGAATCGCGAAAATGTTGAACGTGGTGCTTGGGGTACATGGTAACGCGGGAACGTAAAGAGCAGCGCATAGAAAGAACAACAGAGATTTGAGGAGGTTGGTCAAAGTGGGCGCAACGTGTTTAGAACTCGTGGTAGTTAGAACTGTACGATGTCATACTCATGAATGTTGCTACGGATAGGGCCTATAGAATGAAAGTCTTGCTCGATGTACAGGTACATCGCTATCTGTCATCCAATGCGTGCTCAGGCCACCAACACGGTGCGGCGCGCACGTCGCATCACCCTCTGTCTCTGGACCGCAGGCATCCTCTACTGCTCCCCCTGGCTCATCCTGTCTACGACGATGCCGAAGCGTCTGGACGACGGCCGTTCCATCTCGACGTGCACGTTCACGCTGCCCCGCGGTCACTACCTGGTCTACTACATGGCTGATCTCATCATCTTCTACGCCGTGCCGCTGTTGACGGCCACCGTCTTGTACGGGCTGATCGCACGGACGCTGTACGCCGCGGCCAGTGGTCCGCCGACGACGTCCAGTACATGGGAGAGTGGCAGAGCGTCGGCACGCGGTCGTGACGGTATCGGTGTGGGCGGCGGGGGCGGAAACGACTCGTATAGACGGCGGGTGTCAACGTGTCGTAGCGGGGTGGGCGGTGGCGCGGCGGCACGTCGACGATCTACGTTCCTGCGTCAGCAGTCCAGCATCTCAATGTCATCCGCCAACGCCAGCAACTCACGCATACAGGTATTTAGAAAAAAAGGTATAGCTTTTTTATGCAACTTAAGCTACGGAGCGTCACCTGCTGTATGGAATCACCGATCACACAGTGTTACCTGCCACCCGAAACAGGTGAACGCGACTTAATCTCAGTCAGACAGACCAACACTCGATTTACCTACCTCGGAGAAATAAAAAGCTGAGTTGACCGTGGTGTTTGTTATATACAGTTATGTCACCCATCCAACTAGTAATCACTTGATAGCGACTCGACCGAAAGTCAAACGCGCGACCTCACAATCGCAAGTCCAACACTCTACCGTGACGCTGCCAGCCGTTTTTTGTCGTCGGTATAACTGGCCCAAACTGTTGCATTACTTTAATTTATTGTGGATTCACTGTACAACAGAATAATACAGATTGAAAATCGAAGGCTTTTATGAGGAAATGGGCCTGAGTGTTAGAATCCATTGTTTACAAATAAAAGTTAAAATCGACGTCCAACGCTGTGTTTGAATTTACAGTATGGGACACTTTGTAACCAAACTTCGGTAAAATTAGAGAAGGTTGTTTTTTTAAAATTCAGTTACTGAAACTGAATGAGCATTTATCGAACAAGAGACCGCAGTGAAAGGACTGTTTTGTTGTAACTAATGTTGCGATGTATGGCTGGTACGAACTTTTATTAAAAAACGAAGTAACCATGATTTGAGTGCTTACGAAATAAAAAGGCAGGGTGATAAATCAGCAAGTTTAGTTTAAAACAAACTTTTATCTTTATTTACAGTATATTCACACCACTTTGTTTGTTTTATGTTAAGAACATTTAAAGTACCGCACATAAGCTTATAAAAGAACAGTAAAAAGCAGCATGTTTTTTGGGCTAGATGCCCAATATGTTCACTTGAAAATTTGTAAAAATAATTTTTACAACTTTACGCGAACAGCAATGCACATAAATCTTGAATCTTTGAGAAATTGAGAACAGTAATAACAATATTATAAACGTCTTTATTTTTTTATTTGTAGTTAAAAGTCAGGAAATCGTTCAAAGTCGATAAATTTAAAAATATTTGCCACTTCAAGCACTGGAACAATGACATTTGGCCTATATTTTGATTTATAAACAACAAATCCCTGTGGTATTAATGGCAAACACGACGCGAACAAAATATATCATCTGCAATGTAGGTACAAATCACATTGGCGCTGATCGTCGCAATTAGGCGCTACAGTTGCATCTTGTTCGTTACGCCGTCGCCGCCTGCACAAATTACTGTCATTTGCGTCGATCTAACGAGCGTAAAAGCAACGCGATGGACTAGCGGACGCACAGATGCCGAACTTCGCGTGCTGCTCGCTCGCTATACACGGCGACGTCATCTAATGAGACGAGACTTCTCGCAACCTGGCTGCTGCCTGGCTGCTTGCTTGTGGCTCGTTTCGACGCAATTACACACGCATTTATACACCGTTTTGCTTTTTTGGGTCTAGGCTAATGGGATGGGAGTAGAGGGTGTGGGTGGGGTGGGGTCTTTCACTTCATTTTTCCTTTTCCTTTACACACTTTCTTTCCTTACCGCTTTCTTTCTTTCTTTTTTGTTCTCTGTCAAGAAGCAGTTTTCTTCAATACAGCTAGAAAGTCTTGTAAACGCCCAATTCCGGCCGCAACGCACTTAATTAGAATCGTTTACAGCCTAATGACTGCGAATGGCGTTTATTTCCGGTTGGAAACGTGTGACAAAAGGCCGAGCTGTCTCTAGTACACCACGCAATGCCGCAGGTTTCGTGCTGCTCGTTTTGGTATAAAATTATTAAAACACTGGCACGTACTATATTTTCGTTAAATTTCTGAGACATGCACTCGTCGAACAAATACAGAATGATAAATTTTATTGTACTAGAAAATTTTATTCACACACGGCACATTTATACATTGGCCCCTTATTCTGGCTTAATCAGGTATACACACTGTGAGGCATAAAAACACGCTGAAATTTATCGATCATAACTTGAAAGCGGATAATGAGATTTTAATAATATTTGGTACAACTATTTCCGACACAACGTGCCATCAAACGGTTATTCAAGTTTCTACTTCACCCAACATATGCTTCTGCACTACCTAAGGAAATCAAAACACACGAAATCGGCGTTAAAATAAACAAAAACGCCAAAAAACACGTGACATTACTGATAGTAACTTAAAGAAGAATAATGAGATTTCAATAGTTTTTGGTATAAACATTTCTGACATAACTGACCATTAAATGGCTATTCAAATTCTTAGCTCACTTGTCGTCTGTTGCTGCATTACCTGGGGAAACAGAACAAATGCAACATGAGATAAAAAAGAAAGAAAAACAAAAGCAAATTTAATCATTTCAGATACGTAGCCCTTAACAGCCCTAATCACAGTCCATTCGACAGTATTTGCAGTGCTATGCTGCAGCGAGTTTATGGGACTCAAGAAGTGACTGGTTGAAGTCTGAAGCAGAACATTATCAGCACTGCTATCAACGCAACGAGAATGCATCTCCATGCTTGTGCTTACACAAATGGCCAATAATAATCGAACATTTACTGTCAGCAGTTGCACGACTGGACAATTAAATAAACTGTTAACCAAAGTGCTAGAAATTTGAACAAAATGAGCCAAATGTGCGTTATTTTAATCAGATAATGATATTGCATTAAATAAAAATTAATATTTTGCTTGTTTTGTTTTCCCCAGGTAGTGCAGAAACAAACGTTTGGTGCGACGAGAACATAAATGGTCTTTTGATGGCCAGTTATGTCTGAAATATTCGTACCAGAAAATTATTAAAATCTGATCATCCGTCTTTAAGTTACGATCGATATAATTTTGGTGTGTTTTTATGCCCCATTAGCTTAGACATTTATAGGCTATCTGGCTACTAAGAACAGATTAAATGTTTAAGCTAATACATTAATTTGTGCTTATACTTTTTGATTTTTGCCGTTTTACATCAGCGCCTATACAACATTAAATGAATTGCTTGCACGTTTTTTATATATAATCAGAAAAATTTAGCACTAAAGCGAGATAGTTGAAGCCGTCGGACAGAGTTCGGTCGGCCAGTGCGGACGGCATTTGGACCGGAAATGGATCGGGTCTATTTGACAACCTGCCGGTTCGGTTGCTTATCGGATATACGTGAGATATGCGGGTTGTCAGTGCGAAGAAGCGGTGCGATTGTTGTCGCATTAGGCAGGCTGAGGTCGAGACGACGCTGGGTGGTCAGTCCGGGCGGGTGCCGATGGACGTTGGTCGGAGTATGGTTAAGTTGTTTGGAAAGACAGATGGGTGTCAGTGCGTGCGTTGTCGTTCATCCGGGTTTCTATGCGCGCCAATTATACGCGGTCGATCCACCGCCGATAGACAGACAGAGTTGGACCGCCACACAGTGGAGTGACGCAGCTGCCGGTCAGTCAGTCATTCAATGCATTGGTGGTCAGTCACTGGTCAGTCGCACGTGCCGTTCGTCGTTACACGGTCGACATCCATTCGCACTGGCGTCACCAGCTATGAGTAGGGCACTGGGACACGTGCCTTTACTCCTTGACTTCCAGCTGTTTAATTGTTGACGTTATTTCGGAGCCGCAGAAACGTTCGACATTTGACTCCATGTACTTGTGTGTTTTGTAGGAAAAGCAGTATAGCGCTTACTGGGTGTTCTGGGACATCCGCTCCCTCTGCAGTTACGGTCGTTTTAGGTCTGGCGTATTACTCACGCTCACTGTCGACACCGTTTCACATTTCACACGCGAAAAAAACCTATAGCGTCGTAACTGTTTATAATTTGCATGAATTTTATATAAGTGCTTTAGTATTTTGTGTGTCGCCCTTAAATTATTTTCTTGGCGTCCGTTTCGCCCCTCGCGGCAAATCTTGGCGTCTCCACTGCCCACTGGCGTCGAGAACCACCAGCGTTGAACCGAGTTCATTACTCGTCGCTGTCGTCGTCGTACCAGTGTTTTGTTCAGTGGCACCCACGTGCCGACCTGTCTCCGGCTACAGGCTGGTTCATTCAGACACGCACAGCACTATCTGCATTGCAACAGCTCTGTCGTCGGCGCCCAATCGCTCATTTTTGTTGCTGGTCGACGACGATTGCGTCTTCTTCAATTGAGCTTTAAGCATCCAATCGCCGCCAGTCTGCGTAATGATACCACTTTCTGCGCCTGAGCTCTGCTTAAATCCGGAAAATAAAAATAAATAAAAAATAAATAACTTATAACTTATAATTTTGCTAAATAAAGCACCTTTTGTTTATTGTGCGCTAATTAAGTCTTTGAAAGTTTATTGCAGATAACAACATTCGGCGTTATGTAGCAATTTGGAACATTTTCGTTTAACACGGTAAGGTGATGACGCAAATTAGGTGAGGTGGAAAATGAGTGCACCTTGCATATATTTGTACCGTTTGCCATCTTTCTGCCAAAATTTATCAAAATCGGTGGAAATTTGACGCAGTTCTGACAAAAACAAATCTGCTTAGTTTTTTTTAGACACGGTGTATAATGTTCAAAAATTTCTTTGTGCTAGTAAAATCGTTTATAAATAAATTTATCCCATCAAAATCAATAGCATTGTTGTGCAGTTGGGTTCGCACAAGTTTAATAGAACTGCAATGAAAGTTTTTTACAAACATTTTTATGCATTCTAAGCCTACACGTTTTCCGCAAGTTTGCACAAATTGTAAAGCTGCACATTTCTTTGGATTGTCGCCGACGTTGGAATGATCATCGCTGCAATGTTGCCATTTTTGTCAAAAATTATTAAGCCTATATAGACTTAATTTAATTTTGTGTATTGTTTAGGCGCGTTTACCTGTGTCGGGTGGTGGGTAACACTGTGTGATCCCATATGGCAGGTGACGCTCCGTAGCTCTTAAATGGGTTTCACATGAAGAGCTATATCATTTAGCCAGTTAGCCGTGCGACGTGGCGAGTAAATAGTTCTTTACCACGATAGAGTAGAACCAAAGCATAGAGTACTAAAAACTGAAACAAAACTAAAACTCGCATGCGATTAGGTTTTAGCCAGCTTCGGTGGTGCCTGTGTCTGCGCGTTTCAGTTTTGCTTTAGTTTAGTTTTAGTTTCACGTGTAGGTACCCCATAACGCCACGATCTCCCGCCGCCTAGCCAGGTTGCCGCAGCAAGCTGGATGTCAAAGGTCAGAGGTCAGCGAGGAATCTGATGACATCAAGAAGAAGGGCAAATAATGTTGGAACGCGCCGATGAGAAAGGAAGAATCGTGTGCTTATTGACGATGACAGGCGGTCACCTACGAGGTGCTGACGTCGGTACAGTAATGCCACAGCCGCATCGCTGTAATTGGAAGCGTTTGGAAACCTCGCTGCCGCATGCGGTACTGGAGTGGAACAGAACTATTTTGAGTTGCGTTCGCGCGCAATAATAATTGTGTAGCTCGACTTCTGCGGTGCTAATGACATGAACGTCAGTAATTGCAGCACATCAGCACACCATGCATCATTCTTGTCGGCGTCTTTACACAATAATCTCTACCCGTGTGCGTCACTTAATGATGACCACAAATCTCGCTACGACGTTGTCACGTTATAGACCTAGTATATAATTATATGAAACATCATAGCGAGATGACGGTCGCTTATTCGCGCGTTGTGGTTTACTGTGGTGTAACGGTAGAATGTCAAACTTACGATCGAGAGGTTTTGGGTTCGACCGTTCGACTTCCGATCGAGACGCTATCAAGTGATTACTACTTGGATGGGTGACTGTTTGCGGATAGGTAAATTATCTAGGTGGGCTATATAACCAACACTGAGATCAACTTAGTCTTTCATTCTTTCCGCGTATGCAAATCAAGTACCGGCCTGGCTAGGTCGGAGCGCGTTCAATCTGTGTCAAGTAACAACTGGTGGCAGGTAAAGCTCCGTGGCTTTGCAATCGGTTTACTATAAAGAGCTACGGATAATTTATAACCTTTACTGGTTTGTTCATTTACTGAAGTAAAAAAGTTCATATCAACAAAAATCAATGAAGTCATCCAAGGTCGTTTACTTTAAAAGCAGTTGAAAGCGCATGTATGACTTTTTATTGGTTATCACAGGCTGCGCGGTAGCGCCAGCCCTGTTGTAAGGGTGACCAGCCATTTCAATAGAAAACTCCAAAATTTGACCCTTCGTATTTCCCAAACCCCTTAATTTTTCCACACCAAAATTTGCACAGATGATTACGTTTAGTATATCTCCTGATAAGTAAGTAAGTAAGTAAGTAAAATGTAGATTTATTGTTAAAATTAACCTCTAATGCGCTTGATGTGCAAAATTTGGTGAAAATCCGTTTACGAGGGGCTTCCACACGAATAGGTGAAATATAACGCTTGCGTGACTTTTTGTGCCTTTCCTTTCCTTCTTTTCCCTTCCCTTCCCTTTCCTTTCCTTTTTTTACTTGCCGTCCTCTACAGAAAAAACGACTAAACTGATTTTAACGCACAATGGCTCATATGACTCGGTTTCGCTCAAGGAAGTGCCTTTTGGGGGTTACAAAATTTGAATTCAACATTTTTACCTATTTTTTTCACAAAAATATGAAAAATTACAATGGCGCCTATGGGGAAAATTAGACAATGCTTTAAACTGTCATAACTCCGGCTATGTATAAAATAAAGTCGTAATTTTTGGTTTTAGATATGATTTTCTGGGTCGGCCTATTTAACGGTGTCATTTATATTTACCCCTGATCGACCCCCGTTGCCTTGGCAACGAAATTTGGAACAAAATGGGCGATAACTCGGTCCCCTTAAAAGAAAATTTTACGCTGTTTGCACCTACCCCCTATTTTCAGGTCCGCGTTATCCGATGGTGTCATTTAAATTTTTTCCCTGCCAACGCACGTTGCCATGGCAACGAATTTTGGGACAAAATTGGCTATAACTCGGTCTGTGTAAGAGATATCTGTAAGATTTTTGCGTCTATAGTGGGGTTTTCGGGGATGGGCCATCGAATGCTGCCAACCGAATTTTTCCCCGAGCGAACCTCGCTGCCAGATCACTTCCAACTGCAATAAAACTGCAAATATTTATGTAAAAAACTGTTCAGGTTATATACAGTGTAAGGGTGACATCGTGGTTGTAGATATAAAACAGCACAAATTACAATTTAAAAATTCAAACATCACCATTACACAATGTCAGAAGAACTTTGCTGGCTGTGTAATGGTGATGTTTGAATTTTTAAATTGTTATTTGTGCTGTTTTATATCTACAACCACGATGTCACTTTTACACTGTATATAAACTGAAATTAGTAGTTACCTTGGTCCGATTTTCCACTGTTTCTGAGTTGTGGTAATATATTTGTTACAAATCGCATTTTTCTATGTCCATTTTTTCATTTAATGCCTGCGATCGGTGTAACCGCTGTCGAATTTCTAGAATCCTTTTAAAATTTCGTGATCCTAGGAATAGCTGGCCTCGTTTCGACACCATATAGCAGTGTGACAGCCAGACATAACGCAGACGCGTCTGCCTTAGCAAAGATCAGGGCATAACAAGCTGCTATGCAGACGCTGTGTAAAAATCAGTACGACGCATTTTCTTCCAAGTCATACAGCGCTGAGTCCGAGTCGTGAAAAACAACGGACACGAAACTGACTGGAGTATATTCGAGTGCTGCTGTTAGTTTTTAACCCGCAGCCTGCCGATGACATGTGTGGCGTGCGAAGGTTGTGAAGATGCTGGCCGTGGTGGTGGCGATATTCGCGACGCTGTGGCTGCCGTACCGATCGTACGTGGTGTACAACTCCTTCGCAAGTCGTCGCTACGAGAACAGGTGGTTCCTACTGTTCTGTCGGCTGGCCGTCTATGCCAACAGCGCCGTCAATCCGATCCTCTATAACGCAATGTCGACCAAGTTCCGCAGCGCTTTCCGCGCACAGCTCGCATGTTGCTGCTGCTGCTGTCGTAAGTTGTATAATATATGCTGATGATGATGCCATCTATTGTAGGTTTTCTGAACTAATAGACATGCATGTTGACAGTCTTTTTTTCATTTACCTCATTTGTCAGAACAAGAGGCCATGTAACAGTTAATTTGCAAACTGTATAAGACAAGATGCATCAAGACCGCTCGTCACAACTGTTTTTGCATGTACAGGGTGGGCCAAAAATGGCACCATTTTTGTACACCTTATAATTTCACCAAATATTAACCGATTTTCGAAAAAAATTTTCAATCTCAGAATCAGGAGACAATTTGTAATAAAACTATGACTATAAATCCCACCACACTTTGAGTGTGTCGCTACAACACTACCTTGTAAACTGTTTCTTAAGAAAAACAATTAATAACAAAACAACTTCTGCAACAACACATTTAAAAAAAATTAACAACAGAACCAACGTGTTTGTTGTCTCAGTTATTGTGTAGAAAGTCACGTCTCACAGTTTTTCCATCAAATGTTAAATGTGTTTGCTGCTGGACGACACATCCAAGACTGCGATGCCACTGACCAATGGCGCGATTAACCAAACGCTGCAGGCAGCAGTTGCCCCACTCAGTTACAATCGCTTGCTTCAGCTAGTTGACTTTCGTGAATCGTCAACATTGATAGGCCACCTGTTGAAGAACATCCCGAACAGCATAAATTGACCAGATTCAAGTCCCGGCTGTGTGGAGGTCACATGCCAGGCTCGATCAACGTTGATCACGCAACTAGTCAGTGGCGTTGCCGGCTTGAATGCGCCGTCTGATATTTTACAAGGTAGTGTAGCAACACACTTGAGATGTGGTGGGATGTATAATAATAGTTTTATTACACATTGTCTCCTGGTTTCGGCAGTGAAAAAATTTTAAAAATCGGCTAATATTTGGTAAAATTATAAGGTGTACAAAAAATGGTGCGCGTGGTTAACTGGTTTTATAGATCTGCAAAAAATGAGAAAAAAACATGAAATGAAAATCGGCACATCTGTAGGCTTACTGGAGAACGTTTACACAATTTCTGTTTTCTGTGTTTTTTGGCTTTGAATTATGATCCCGTATGGACAGACAGACTAACGAACAGACGGACGTACAGACGAACGCACGAACGCACTGCTGCATGACGACCGCATAATAACCTTGTCATAGTTCACCACAGTTTATAGTTTTTTTTAATTTGCCGTTTTAATTAATATTTCAAATGCTGGGCAATTGTACAACTTACTGTCCGAAATTGCAGGTCAGTAACATTGCCCGTTCAAACAACAGATCATCGCGGTGTTCTCTGGCTAGGGTTGATCGCAGGTCTATTGTGAGATTTCGTTCAGTAAAATAAATTAGTCCATGGTGGTGTAAATATTTACAGAAAGAGGTGATGCTGATAGTTGATCAAAAATCTATTGCGAACGTACGTCGATTAACATGTACAAAAATTGATAGACACGGCGAAGCATAATAAATGAAGTGAAAGAGATGGCATCACAAACGTTGCTGACAATGCTAAAAAAAGTTTTGAATATGTCTATTGTTGGTTACGACAGCTGACGACGAGCGGAGGACGCTGATGCTACAGATGGCAGCGTACTACCGTAACGCACGTGTCGCTGTCAACAAGACCCTTGACAATAACTGCGCGCCAGTCGCGACACCAGACACTTCAGCCGCGAAGCGAGTCGTCATGGATACGCCATCGATGCACGATGTCTCAGCTGCTGCTGCTGTTGTTGTTGTTGCTAAGCCACACGCTGACGTCACTGCTGACGCCGCTGGTAGCCATGGTGACGGATCAGACGAGCCCAGCGAGGCTCGGTCGTTACTTACTGGTGCCGCTGACAGAGAACTTTGTCAGCATCAGCGTCAGACTATCTGAACTGAAGACTCAGTGTTTCGTGTTCATTTTACCTTCTCTCTGTTGGTTGGCGCTTTTAGGCGCTGTTGAAAAAAATTCTGTCTGCTCTGTGCTGAGTTTGGCGCTACCTCACTTTTGGGTCTGCACTATGTAAATACACTGTGCATTGTATTACTGTGGATTGTACCACCATCCGTACTGCGACTTATACGACAGACGACATACAGTGCCGTTCTAAACGACAACTATATTCTTTTATTAGTGTAACAAATTTGTCGACTCTCAAGCAATTGAATCTTTTGCGTAAACTTTACAAATTCCGGAGCCAACAGTGAATATTGTGTGATTCTAGCTTGCTTCGTTTTGGTACAATACTGTCCTTGATGACACCGTGTAGCCTAAAGACATGTTCAAAGCGACTGAACTGAAATGAAATTAGTTGCATGTTGCAACTTTTGTTTTAGTTTATTTTATTTTAGTTTAGTTTAGATCTGTCGCTTGGTACCCTTCTCAAAAAGGATAATGAACTGGTTATCGAAATAGGCATACGCAACGGTGAATGTTGTGCCCAAAAGCCGACATGATGGTCGGCAAATTTCACGACGGACCATGACAGATTTTATTACTTATGTCTAACGAAGTATAGTATTCACATAAGCCCACACGTAAGAGCTTTTTATTGGAGTTTTGCAGATATAGCAGGCGTTAAGTGACAGTGTGCACAGGGTACATAGCGACGTCGCTTGATCGGTACTTACGGGCGCGCCGTCTATACACGACTTGCAGAGTCACCGCTTTCCGACGACTTGACGTTGACAGCTGAACTCGACTGAACGTTAGTAGACCTACGTTATCTCGGAGTAACTCTACTCGTTGCTGTTCTTTAAACATAGTCGTTAATTGCAACATTGATGGGTGCATGTCGGTCATTTTTTGTGTCTTGCATTTTCCAGCTATTGTTATTTTGTGGTTCGTCACTTCCAGGTTCTGCAGTTTCAGCGCTCGATCCACTGAACTAAGTCAGTTATATTGTATTTTATTGTTGTCGTTGAGTTATTGTCTTTCATAAACAACATCCCATTAATCTGTTGCGTGATTTGCACCTTCGCCAAGATCAGATTATATTTTAGCTTCGTTGTTGTTTTGTCTGCCATCGAAGTTTTAAAATTAGCTTATTACGAATATATATCTATCGAGTTTCTGAAACTGAAAAAAGAGATCAAGAACAAAAAACGATTGTTTACATTGTCTAATAACGTGGATCTCAATCACGGTATTATCATGTCAGTGTATTTAAGGTTTGTTTATTATCTTAAGATGGCACCACTTATTTTTGTGAGCTTTAAATAAAAGTGAATCATGCCGCGCTTATTCTTGGCGGAGGTTTGTATTGTCCGAGTGTTTTCTAGTTTCTGTCGTTTTGTATTTGTCATATACGCACAATCGTACACATATGATGCGTATTTGTACATAATTTGTTTATAGCGCTGTATTATAGAGTGCACAGCACCGCCAAAATCGGTCTTAATCAGGGAGCATCATTCTCAAGATCTTCCGTCATTTATATACGGACTCACTTAGCTAACGCTATATTGTCGTGGTCAAAGCGAGGGGTAACAACTCAATTAAGTGACATGCCTCCGTAGTCTCGTGGTCTGTGACGTTAACTGTGTTTCATAACAATGTCGCCCTTTTCATGTTATTTGTAATATCACTGATAGATGTGAACCGATTTTGCTCATTTTTGGCAGAAACATGCACGATGAAATAAGAATTGACACATGTGCGCAGCTCACCACAGCTCGTTGTACACTGTGTTTCAAAAACATTCCCGACATTTTCAACTGTAAATTGAAAACCAATTATTAGATTTTGACAAGTTTTGGTAGGAACATTTCTGACACAACTTGCCATCAAATGACTGTTCAGTTTTCACCTCACTCAATGTATGCTTTTACACTACCTAGGGAAAGCAGATCAAGCGAAATATGTGTTGAAATAAACAAAAAAACTGGAAAAAACATCCCAGATATTATCGATCATAACTTGAAAAAAATTAGCAGATTTTAACAATACTTGGCAAAATATTTCTGACACAACTGGCTATTAAATAAGTGTTTTAGTTTTTGCCTTACCTAACGTCTGCTTTTGCACTACCTGGGGAAAGCAGACCAAGCATAATACGTGTTTGACTGTCGTGCAGCAGTGTTTACCAGATAAAATTTTAAAATGTTTGTGAAGTCGAGAAGCGACTGGTAGAGCCTGGATTGGTCTGGAGCAGAACATTATCAATACTGCTGTCAATGAATGGAGAAAGCGTTTCCATGCTTGTGTTCGCACAGTGGGCCAACGCTTTAAGCAATTTTACTGCAGGCAGTTGAAAAATGGACAACTACATGAAATGTCAGCCACAGTGTTAAAAATGTGAACAAAATGTGTTTTTACGCGTTATGTTAATTAAGCAATCATATCGCATTGGACAAAAAAGTGATATTTCGCCAGTTGTGTTTTCCCCAGGTAGTGCAAAAGCATACATTGGGTAAGGTGGGAAACTGAATAATCATTTGATGGCAAGTTGTGTCAGGAATATTCATGTTAAAAATTATCAAAATCTGATAATTGGTTTTCAAGTTACGGTTGAAAATGTTGGGGATGTTTCTGGGACACAGTGTATATGTTTTACCTCTCCGTGTAAAATAAAAAAATTTCGTACACTTAATTTTTAATAAATGTCTGAAGCGATCACCAAATTTCGTTGACATGTATCATTTTTAAGCATGCACAGTTATTAGTTGTTGAATATTGATAACAAAATTTAGATTCGTTTAGATTTGACATTTCTATTGTATAATGTCTGGGTTTACTTTTTTCTTGAACACAGTGTATATAACAAACAGTACGTGCAGATTCGTCCACCGACTGAACTGTTAATATCGTAAGTTTTTGTGATTTTTGTGGTGCATAAAAGTTGCTCGTTCATTTTGTATGTTTACTCTCAATTCTGGCCATTGTTTTGTGGAAACGCAAACAGCAAACAATAAGAATCGTTGGCTTTTAGTAGGCCTCTGGTCGTATTTAAGCGACAGTCAATAGACGACTAGAACTACCTACATGCAGACTACGTGCTATTCAGTTCAGACTATTCGGTGCTCGCTACTTTCGACGACGCTGACAGTCTGTTTTTCGTTTTCGCGGATCGTTTAACCGACAAGACGGCTGCGATCCAGAGACGTTTGCGTTCAGCGGCTTTGGTTTTCTCCTGCAGCACCGCCGTCTTCGCCAGACGCCTGGTGTAGAGCGTCGAGGCTTTAAGAACTGGATCCTTGTAGTGCACTGTATGGTAATATGTTCACAGCGTCATTCACATGCATTGCACATACATGCGCAACAGTTCATCATCATCGTCATCGTCATCGCCATCATTATCATCATGCTTGTTTATTAACAGAACTTGTCCGAAACGCAAAAAGTATAATAGCGTGAATAAACCAAGTCTATGAAAGAATAAAAATGTGCAGCTGCATAACATGTGTCATATAATGTGACTGTATCGAATAAGACATGTTACTTCACCTGCAGTAATATAACAAGAATTATTATCAGATATCAGAATACGTTATAGCCTTATTACAAAACAAATAACGCAATAAAAATTAGACAGTTAAAAATTAGTGAACTAACATATTTATCCACCGGCATGGGCGTAAGAGCCCGGAGGCAGTTGTCTTCCTCCAGATTCGGGCAAAATGCTGTGAAAAATTCGGACAAAACGGCAAAAGTGAAAAAATTAAAACACGAAACAAAAAAGCTAAAATTGTCCAACATGTATATTGCAAAGCCGCTGCAAACTGAACAAAAATTTCTCAATACATTTTCTTACACTTGTATGAGTAGTCTTAGTAGATATAAGTGAAAATTAGAACTATGTGGTTTAGGTTAGACATAATGTTTTAGGGCAAGTAAGAACTCAGGGCCAGTCAGTTTTACAAAAGATTTTACTGAATTATCAATAGATAATCATTATATAATGCTGATAATAGTGATTTGCTGACGGGGTTGAGTTTCTGCGTTTCTGCAGCTCCAATTTGTAAATGAGTTTAAACCGCCAATACAGACGCCGACATTTTTGCTGATGATGATGCTCAGTATAGTGGAAAAAACATTATTTAGCTACAGACAGTCAGATCAGTCAAAAGTTTGGTTAGTCAGAGTCTGGCTCAGGCGAATCTATCATTTTTTCAAGTAATGAAAATGATGAAGTACATGTCACCCACGACGCCACCTACGACTTTCTGTCAACCTATGCCCCACAGGAGAATATTAGGCCTAGTAAAACTGGACCAAATCCAAATCTAGGTAAATCTAGCTTTATCTACAGTCGGCCTTAGCGGATATTTGGGTTGGGTTGTAGGCCTACTTGATAGTTAGTTCCAAGTACTTGTACTTGACACTTTTTGTACCTGTACTACTTGTGACTCTAGTACTTGCAACATATCTGCCTGTGAGTTGGAAATTGCAAATTACAATGTGCTCAACTGAGCTCATTGACAACAAACCGTTCATAAGGAACTGTTTGACCGTACTTCGTATTTCAAGGTTACTAAAAACATTGCCACTAAAAAAGGTACTTAACGGTTACAGCCCTTCCCAGAAAATTTTGCGATTTTTTTGCATTAAGGTTGTATGTGTGGGTGCATTTTGACAGTATCTCGAGGAAAATTAGCTTAAATTTCTACACTAGATGACTGCCATTTCTGGTCTCCCGTACGGCCATGTTTTTCCAGAGTTCCTTATGGCTGCGCCAGTGACTAACGAATATTCGGGCAAGTTGCCTTCTCGTCCCCCCACTAGCGAAAAAGTCCCCCTATACGCCTATGTCTACCGGTATCAGATTTTAAAGCAGTAGCTGCAATCAGACTGTGTAATACACTGGATGTAGGTGACATGTACTTCTGGGAAGGGCTGTGCGTATTAATGAAGTTCACATAAGATTGTACCGTAATCGTGTCGATGGTGCTGAGATGTTTGTTTGCTGACATCAGTGAGGCCTGACGAACTCGACATCTTGGATGCTGTTGACACTGCGCTGCCCATCTCTACAATGTAGGTTATCACCTGTTGATGAAGACACACACCGGCTAAGGGTGCTCGCTTATGTGCGATAAAACAAAATAACATAAACAAGCTAAAAACAACTGCAAAACAACATGTTTTATAGTAATACGTGCAAACCACTGCGATAGTAAGCCTGTACAATTTTTTTGCAAAGTTGTAGCGTCACGTAGTAGCAAATAATTTTATGTTTAGTTATAATTTATCTGGTACTTACACACCATTACACATCATGCATACTGCAGACAACTTATACATCATCCGACTTATGCGCCTTTGGCCGTGTAACTATTATGGTCTACCTCGCAGTTCAAAGATTATGGATCACTCAGGGTTTCGATCGAGCTACCGATTCCCGCTGAAACACCAATCCCGATCTACCCATGAGCCTGTTGCCACCCACGCCTATTGACGCTGCTGTAGTGCATCCATCCATGTAACGCGAAGCGTTTAGCCGAAACCTTCCTTACGATCGTTGGCTATAGAACGGTCTGTCCTCCACCAACTGCAGAGTCTCAGTCGCTGTGATACGCGTGTCACGGCAGATCTGGAGGATCCAGGTAGTAGATGGTCGACCACTAGCACGTCTCCACTCCTGTGAAGGCCGCTCACCATCCTTTGCCTTGATGCAGATTCGAAGAATCTGGTTTGCCGGTGTATAGTGGAAAATTTGTTGCACCGGAAAATAATTCCCACATGCAGCAGTACGGGTTGAGATTAAGATTAGAAATAGGGTTAAAGTTAGGGTTATGGTCAGATGGTCAGAGTTAAGAGTGGGGTTAAGATCAGGGTTAAGATTAGGGCTAAGATTAAAGTTAGGGTTAGGGGTCGTCCATAAATGACTTCACGCGATTTTGGGGAAAATTTACCC
>Ga0056128_1003394_pt1 | contig 19505 bp, 15 predicted proteins | sample WorMetLIZISLAND2_FD_71113 | JGI IMG/M metagenome (GOLD analysis project Ga0056128, IMG submission 71113) | Marine gutless worms symbiont microbial communities from Max Planck institute for Marine Microbiology, Germany - Olavius geniculatus... ... | reverse complement strand
AAAAGGTGCTTTATTTAGCAAAATTATAAGTTCCTATAACACCTGTGTTCAAAATTGTCAGAACTTGTGCTCGAAGTGTGCCCCACGTGCACGGACACAAGCGCTCAGACGGCGGCGCCATTGGCTGATCGCGGCATCAATGATCGACTGGTCGAACTGCGCCCACTCGTTGACGAGACGCGTTTTGAGTTCATCGATGTTCATCTGACAATGACAGTTTTTTGGGGGACACGACAGGGTGTAGATGTCGTGCGGCAAAAGGCTTTGATGTAGCTTTGATCTTTTTGGCGTTTGATTGTATTGTACAAGAAAAGCCCAGCTAACGCAAAGGGGAACGCGCAACAGCGGTGCATGTTTGAAAGCCCAGTAAAACAAAATCTGAGTTCACCATAGCAACCATGACTTTTTGCAGTCGCCAGAAGGCGCCAGACTGTCTTGCTCAGCCAACGCCGTATCGGCTGGAAATCGCAAATTTTCCCTACCCCTCTGTCATTTAGCGCCCTCGCTCGAGGTGACCCCTTTCAAATTTATGGAAAAGCTTTATATATATACTGATCCTGAAACTAGAGTCTTTCACGCAACCGACGGTGAAGATTTAAATTAGTGATCTCTATAGCTTGCACCGTTTTAACTGATCCACCAGTGTGACTGACAGACAGACAGACAGATGGACAGACAGAATTGCGCGTCGTAAAAAGTTGTATAAGTAGGCGTGGCCAGTATCTATAGCAATATGAACCACCGGCCAATCATAGAACAGAATGACTGAATGACTATGGAGCGTGTGTACGGAATGAACATAATTATTCTGTTCGATTACGTGCGTATCGGTCATATGTTAGGCTACATTGCTGCAGTAGTCCTGTCTAATACTGAGTAAAGTAAACTATTTACAGCAGTAAATTATTTATATCCTCGAGCGCCGCCTAGCGAATGATTGGCTGCAAGCGGCGAGCTAGCGGTGCAATCGTGTCTATTTTAAGCTCACCTTGCCTGCCTACCCAAGGTCAGTCGGTGGAGCTTTGCTTCGCGGAAGGCGGTGTGCAGCTGCAGCAGCTGATGCAAGCTAGTACTCAGTGCTGAGGCAGGCTATAGTGGTGCCGTGGTGGTTGTCGAAGTGTCTCGGAAGGGTGAGCAGTGCTTACGTCCGGGAAGATCGCTTACAACTTGAACGCAGTCGGTCGGAAGTCCGTTTCGTAGACATGGCGGCGTCGGCCTTACCCCGACACAGCATTTATCCGACGGCCGGCCGAGAAGGCAAGGCCATTGACAAGAACTCGTATACGGGCAGTACCATTGCCGTCTTCACCAGTGGCGGGGATGCTCAGGGTACGCACACTCAAATGATGCAGTTATCAGGGATGTGGTCTCGGTCGAGACGTCTCGGTCTCGAGACGGTCTCGACGTACTAACGTTTTGTCTCTTTTTTCTCGTCTCGGACAAAATCCTCAACGTCTCGGTCTCGGAGCAATATGTCTCGGTCTCGGCGCAGTAGGTCTCGTCTCGGGCCATTGCGTCTCTTGAGACCTTTTGTGCAGGCGCGCGCCGTGCATACTGTAGCTGCATTTAGAGCGATACTAACCAGCATGACATTGTGGCTTAGAAATATTCGTTTACGGTGTTTTTGTCTTTCATATACTTATTTATCATAAAGCAAAATTATTTCACGTCAGTCTTTTTTCGTCATAAAATGATCTAGTTGCAATGAAGATAAAGCGTATGATGTCAGAATGAATACTATCAGCCAAATGTAGTCGACATATGACGCTGTAATCATCTGTAGTTTTCTAATTTCAGTTGTTTGCAAATTGCGATAAACATAATGGCTCATGTCTACAGCACTGCAGTTGCAATTCTTTATGGTGCAAGCCGTTAATTATTCAGTGATAATTGTGAAACTAAAGTGCAAAAACCCACTATCAAAAATAGAAAGTGCTTACCACGGTGCGAGTTAATTAATCCGTATAATTTTTTTCATTGTCAATGTGTTTCACCATATGCCACGGAAAACGTCTCGGTGAGGCGTTGAAGCTTCCGAGACTCGAGAGTCTCGGGGAGCTTCAAGGTCTCGGCCAGCGTCTCGGAAGCTGCAATGTCTCGTCTTGGTATCGTCTCGGATTTTAAACGTCTCGTCTCCATCTTGTCTCGGACAAAATTTTGAACATCTCGGTCTCGTCTTGGTCTCGGAGACATGGATCTCGGGTCTTGTCTCGGTCTCGGCTCAGAAGGTCTCGTGCACATCTCTGGCAGTTATTATGTTAATGCAGTAATGCTGGTGTTATTTATGCCATTATGTTACTCTATGGGCTATATAATTTCAAAGCTGCCTTATTGCTGCAGTCTTACATTCGTCATTAGTCGTGCTGAGTCCAAGTATGTCATAGCCTGCAATACTGGATGGCAAAGTAATTGCCTGAATAATAATGTAACTGTACGGTAATGTAATATATGCAGTAGTTGTTCATTCTCGACTAGCTGCTGGCATGCAGTAATTTAGAAAGGGTTGGCAGCAAATTACAATCGATTGGTTTTCTTGATTAGTTTTTATCGCACTTTTATCAGTTGTTATTTTGATTGTTTTTACAGTCATTTCAGTTGGCCTGTATAAGTCGATAGACAGAGTACAGCAAATGAAATGAATTAGAACAGAGCTGAACTCGACATCCGAGACTCAGACGAATGATGCTCAATGATGAACGTGGATGAGATGCCCAAGTCTGGGACTCTGGGGCCCTGCCGACTAATCCTGATCCTGATTCTGATCAGGGCTCAAAATGGGAAAAAATAAATGCTGGTATGGTAGCTTTGCCTTCCTACCCTTCTTCCCCTCAAGCTAGCGCTATTTTGGTCACTGATCGATGCAAACATCAGCGACCAGTTGCCTAAATCTCTCAAAAGTATACCAGTATGATTCTGCTCAGAAAAGAAGTGCCGGTATACCATACTGGTCCATACTGTCCCACTTCGAGCCCTGATTTTGATAGAGTCTGGTCTATACCTGTCTGCAGTTCAGCTTGATGAAACTGCTGAAATAAGTTACCTGGAGCTCATGCTTGTTGAAGTTTGACCCTGTTCTGAAGAAGACAGTGTAATTGACATAGAGTATGACATGCTTCATTAAAGCTCTGTGGAACAAAATTGTATTCTAAATAATCTATTACCAGTATTATTATGTGATTTTTGTGGTGCTGTGTGGTCTTCTTTATAGGCATGAATGCAGCTGTCCGAGCCATTGTTCGCATGGGCATATATGTTGGCTGCAAAGTTTATCTCATCAAAGAGGTTTATATGCTTTCTTTATGGCTCTAACTCTGCTTTAAGTGCATACAGTGCACTTGATGAAAGAGGTGTCTGTTTGTCTGTCTGTCTCTCAGTGTGTATGCAAGTTTATTGAAAAAGTTACGAACAGTTTGCTTAATTTTTAGACGGGCATAGCCCAAGGACCAATCATTAAGTTTTTGATGGCCATCTGGATAAGAATTTTAGATCCATAGTCCATATTTGTTTTTCACATAATGCATGGGGGTGTTTTAATGGGGGTATCGGTATCAGTATTTGGCGGATGGCAGCATTAGAATTCTAATGATGAAATGATCGGATTTGGTGTAAGTCTGTGCTCTCTAAGTGCTTATATATTTATTACTGTTATTATTGACGTATTTGAGGTACTGATTTTAGAATGAGTTCAGCTTAGGTTTTTCAGTATCAAATTGATACGTCTGTTTGAACTGTTACGTGCTTGTCAGAAGGCTTTGTTGAAGGTGTTGTCAGATAGTGCAACAGTTCAAGTTGTTGAATCACTAGGAGGTCTTGTCTGTTTACAATATTGGCATGTCATTTTGACCGTGGATTTTCCCAGTAGTCCTACATTGCTGAATCTCGTTGCTGTTTTTGATTATAGTTTGTGTATGGAACAATTTTTGCAGGGATATCAAGGAATGGTTGATGGTGGTGATGCCATTGTTCCAGCAGAATGGAAAACTGTGTCCAATATTATACAGAGGGTTAGTGTGCATGTTTTTTTTTTTTAAATTTTAGGTGTCTAATTGCTCGGTAGTCCAATGGTAACATGTTGGACTTGTAATCCTGAGATAACTCAGAAGCGCAGGTTCGACTCCGCACCGGTACACTGCCGGTAACGACCTTAGGCAAGTTGTTCACACACGTGCCTCTGTCACCAAGCAGTATGATTTGGTACCGGCTTCACCGCTGGGACATAAACAGGCACACGCGTGATACACTGGCCCCGTATCTGTGGTCTCGCAGTGTAAAAAATGGTATCTGGCTGAAAGCCTTAGGAAACGGAGATCAGCGCTGCCCTATGGGCCGTAAGGCTTGGGAAGGACTTTACATAAACTTTACATTTTTTAATTGCTCGTATTTGCTTAATTGTGCTGTGTCTGTTTTTTTGGTTTATTATTTTTACATGTTGATCCATAAGGCTGCACTAAACAGGTCTCACACATCGATCTGTCTCTTTGTCTGTCGATCCTGTAAGTGCTTGTAACTTGTAAACAAACAGGTGCAGAAAAATCAAAACTTCGTGAATGTACTGCAGAGCACGAGTAAGTGCTGTTGGCAGCACTGTTTGTCTAGTGACTGATGTTGTTGTTGTTAGGGTGGAACAGTGATTGGCAGCGCCCGGTGCAAGGACTTCCGTGAGCGTGAGGGTCGTCTGCGTGCTGCACAAAACCTGCTGGAGAAAGGCATCACAAACCTGGTCTGCATCGGTGGTGACGGCAGCTTGACTGGTGCTAATCTGTTTCGTCAGGAATGGAGCAGTCTTCTGGAGGAGCTCGTATCCACTAGTATGTAGATGTACTCACTGCCTCATCTATCGCTCTAGTGTAACTACTTATGTTTTTGTGTGACCAGCACACTTTTCTGGATTTATTGCAGGCTAGATTTGGTTGCTAAGGACTGAGAAACAGTTGTTTCTAAAATCTGTAGATGAAAACCTACACAAGTTGGGCATAATGCATAACATGGTTATTGAGCTTTGTTAGAAAACAGGTAACTGTTTTTGAATACAGTTTTTTTTAGTTTTTGCTAGTGTTTGTTGTATATAACTTTAGTGGAACAGTTAACAATTTCATCCCTGTTATCATTTGTTAAATATTGTTTGTTTAATGATTCATTTTGTTTTTCTCTAAATTACAGAATGCAGCTTCATTTTCAGTATATTTCATGCATTGCTGATACTTTCATGCAGATAGGATAACGGCTGAAAAGGCGAAGGAGTGCTCACACCTGAACATTGTTGGTCTCGTTGGTTCTATTGATAATGACTTCTGTGGAACTGACATGACAATTGGTGCTGATTCGGCACTGCATCGTATCATCGAAGCCATCGACAACATTGCAACGACTGCTTCCAGGTAATATGTTGCATGTTATTTTACAGTAATGACAAAAACAAAGATCAGAATAACAAGTGAAATTGCTCTTCATTTGTATTCTCAAGGTGGCAGCATAGGACTGATGGTTTGGTCACAATTTGCACTTGTACGTTTTGCCTGGGCATTTGACCCTCAAATCTCCCATTTTCCTAGGGGAGTCAGGGACCCCACCTAACGTGGGACTCCACAAATGTACCTACCACATCATCATCATCATTTCTGGCAAGCACCACTAAGAGTGCTTAGCGCCGAACGTAGACATCAATCTCCAGAGTGGACGGTTCTGAGCCAAGTCAACTGCGTCGTCCATATTGAGGTCGCTGGATTTCAGATCCTGCTGTATGGTTTTCATCCATGTAATACGTCCCAGTGGTCTCCTCCAATTTCCTGCGGGGGAAGCTGTTAAGATCTGTTTTGCATCTGTTTCATCAGGCATTCGTGCAATGTGTCCGAACAGGGACAGGCACCTTGACTGGACTATGGCTGAGAGATGAGGTTGCTTGGTTAACCTTCTGACTTCGTCGTTGCGCACATGCTGGTGCCAATTGATTCCTAGCATCTAAAATCCATCTGACAGTTTTAGCAGGGTACACGAATGTGACAGATGACAAGGCAGTTACAACAACAGACAGACCGTGCTATGGATAAATGTGTAGGAATAGGCGGAATTGCTTGGACTGCAATATGTGATTACACTGCATAGTATTTGTTAAAGTGTAACTTTGTAGTTGATCTTTTATAACAGTAGTCGCTTGGTTGCCTTCTTGTTTAATGATGATTAATTCGATAATGTGCATACTGTGTTGTGCAACAGTCATCAGAGGTGCTTTGTGATGGAAGTGATGGGTAGGCACTGCGGGTACGTGACGGTTTCTGTACTCAAATAAGTCATCTCTAAATCACTCTGTCTTTCATTCTGTATTAGAAGTCTAAATATTATCTTGTGTCTGTCATCGCATCTATAGAGTGGTTTAATAAGAATGCAGATGCTAAGTCAGTGAACGTGTATGTCTGTTTGTTTGTGAAGTTCTTGCAATCATTTAGTCAACAGTGTCTTTTTTCTAGTGCTGGCTTGTCATCTGATCTTCGAGTTTCTTGTTCACTAACTGAAATAACCGATTACGATCAGACTTTAAAAAATTTATTCTGTTTGCAGATGCACTTTCACTGTTGTCATTTTTTACTATCCATAATTAGTGTATTTTTTCGTTTTATGAAACTTTCTACGTTGCTATACGAAACTTATTTTTCTTTGCAGCTCTTTACTTTTTATGGTAGTGCTTATTTACTTGTGATATCTGGTCTTTCTGCTGCAGATTTGGACCCATTGTGTCTCGATAACAGTCACACAAAACATAAATTTCGCTCCGCCACTGATTGTGATTGTGTCTACACTTTGCATGGATGTCTAGGCCATGTTGTTCTATTGTTACAGATATGTGCGGAGAAACTGAGTGCTTTGTGTGTTTGTCGTCAGATACCTGGCACTGGTTGCTGCATTGGCTTCAGAGGCAGATTGGGTTCTGGTTCCCGAGTGGCCACCGGAGAGAGGATGGGAAGATGTTTTGTGCAACAAATTGTCGCAGGTCTGCCATGTGTATTTTGCTTCAGATTCAGTACTCAAACATATTCTAATCCATGTTCACATTGACTTTACGTGGGTGTTTTGTATATATGCAGTGTTATGGTGCATTGAAATTGATTATTTGATTTTGTCTGTGGTTAATGGTGCCATATTTTTGGTAGTTTTGAGTCGATGTTATTTTCTGTGTTGTTCCGTGTAACAGATTGACTAGTTTTTAGTCCCTTAGTTATTTTCGTTCAGCAAATTGAAGCTGATGGTTGGATGGTACTTAGCTATTTCTAAAATTTTTTTTGTGGAAAATGGCCCAACTTGTAGTAATTCTGTAAAGCGTGACCACCTAAATAGTAAATAAAAATCAAAGTTGGTGATTTCAGTGTGGAATTGGCCACGCTGCTTTAGCCGTTGTAGTCAGCGATGACACGTAGCCAGTAATTATCTGTGGTGTATGTTTATATCTCAGCTTTTTGCATTGTGCACATATATGATGCTTTTTTCTGCTTACTGTTGTTGTGTAAGTATCAGTCAGTGCCTTGACTGTGGTATCAAGTCTGTAGCAAATATTGGTATATACTGGTAGCAATTCCCAAATATTGGCTCGTTAAATGCAAAATCAAAAGTATTACTATGCATAGGGGAGTTTCACGTGTTTGTCAGAGCTCATTGTGGAGTCGTGTTTGTGCACAGGAGCGTCAGCTAGGCCAGCGTTTGAACATCATTATTGTAGCTGAGGGCGCCATTGATCAGGACGGAAAGATCATTACTCCCGACTACGTCAAGGATGTGAGTGATCAGTACTGAATGATGTTCATCTTGCTATAATGTGCAGAAAGTTTGTCTGTTTGTCTGTCATAGCCCTCGGGTATTTTCTGTGTTGCACGGTTGCAGACCCAGACCACTATGTTTGAGTTCTTAGGCCTTAGGTACGTGCATTCTCTCCTTGCCCCCCTCCATTGCGGGCAGCCTGAGGGGGCTGAGTTGCCGGGTAACGGAGTGGACCCACCCATATGGTGGGAACTTTACTAGTGCTGTTAATGCTTTAAACCAGACCTGTGAGTGTACAACTGTACACGCCCGACTTACTCTGCACGTACTGGCCCAGCGCATTCTGACCAAGTCTGTCTTGCGGCCCAGGCTGAGGCCATTGATCTCTTGGCCAAGTCTGGCCAGCGACCCATTATTCTGCTGATATTCAGACCCTGGCCAGCTGTGTCCATTTCGTTGACTTTTCATCAGCTGGATCTTTGCTGTTATTTTTCACAATCAAAAATTTTACATTACACCATCAGTTTGCCATGCGAACTAATACATTTTAATGGATATTAAAGTTAGTTTTTTTGAGTGAACTTCAGACTTTAAAATATTGATCTCCTGTTAAAGCTTGGCCTGATTATTTTTTTGGTGTGGCCCATTTTGATTCAGATTTAATTTAAGTCTGGCCCAGACATCTGGCACTAGTTGTGCTGCATTGGCATCGGAGGCCTAGACTGGTCTATGGAAGACGCCACTTGCAGGTGCTTTGATGGTGCACATGTCATCAAGCATTGTACATTTTGTCTTTGGATTATGTTATCGGAATGCATTTTATAATTCATAGATAATTTTTCCACGTTGTAGAAGCATGATAGCATGTGGCTGTTATTGTTTGCAGTTAATTGCCACTCGTCTTCACTACGACACCAGGGTAACGATTTTGGGGCATGTACAGCGTGGAGGCAATCCGTCAGCTTTTGATCGTACTTTGGTTTGTATTTAATTTTACTTGCTCATCATTTCGGTACTGCACAGTAATTAGGTCGTCTGTAGTCTGTTTATGTAGTTTAAGACATGAATTTTGTGCAGCTTGATGTCTGTAATACCATATTTTGATCGTTATATGTTCTGGCAAAGTGCATTGGTACATGTCGCTGTAAGCAATAGGCATAGTTTGAAAACTATGACATTGCCTGTGAACATGAACACTCAGCCTAGTGTCTGCCATTATGCACCTTTTGATTTACTTGCATCACGTGGCACTGTATATAAATGTGTTTTCATTTATTGAATAGCTGCGGGTTTTGCAACTTGCAGCAATAACTTGCCACCTGATCCTGTTGTGACTGTAAAAGTACAGTATATTTATTTTATAGTTTTTTAATGCTCTGCTGAGTATGTTGTATGCATAGCAGTGTATGCTGTTGGCAGGGATGTCGTATGGGTGCTGAAGCAGTGTTAGCGTTGATGGAAGCTACACCTGAAACACCGGCTTGTGTCATCTCCCTCGATGGCAACCAGGCTGTCAGAGTGCCATTACTGCAATGTGTTGCAAAGGTGAGACTGCCAGCATTCTGTGTTTCTTTGCAGCTTATTGAGTATTTTTCGACATTGATGTTAAACTTATAGGCAGATCTTGTAATACAGTATTTAGTGCTTTGCTTTGGTTTCTGTGGCTTGCTTATTCTTTGGCTGTTTTATCGTATGTACGGCATAAAGTATCATAGCGGCTATTTATTTTGCTTTTTTAAATTCTTGATGCCATTGATTGATTGAAAGGAACAGTATCTGAACTCTATAAATTGCAATTTTGCGAGTACATGACATTTTTTCTTTGTGGACCTCGATCTAATTTGGAATAGTTTTGAAAAAGTACACAAGTTAGCAGAGTGCAGAATATTAGCACTAACAGAATCAGGTTTTCTCATTATTGTATCATGTCAGTCATATATGACATATTAAACTATTGACACAAGTAAATGTGGTATAAAGTTAAATATCGGACTACGTTGAGTCCCGTCATATTGCTGGTCAGATGACTGAGTAAGTAGCCATTCAGCCTGTGACAAATATGCTGCTTCAACAGTTCATAAAAAAAGATTTTGGAATATTCAACTTTACTTAACAAATAGTAATTTCAGAAAAATGGAATGTAAGTGATTATCATCCACCTGGCGTTGGTGTTATGTACTTCTGTGTAAGTTTATCGTAGATCGGCAGTTACGTTTTTCAGTTCATATCATTGCTGAGTTTATGGACCGGTGCTGTTGTTTCTGAATGTTTGGTGCGATTGCAGACGAAAGCCGTGCAGCAGGCAATGGATGAGAAGAACTTTCATCGTGCAGTCGAATTGCGTGGCAGGTCGGTTATTGCATGCTCGGCTGTGACGAGTGCATATTGTGTTTGCCGAATAATTGTGCAGAAAGCCACACTGATACCGTTACTGTGTGTCTGAGCAGTCTGTCGTGAAAGCTGTTTTTTAAACCACTTTTTCGATAAAGTGCAATAATGACAGTAATAAATTTTGATTTTTGTTAACTGTTCAGCTCAGGAATAGTAGCATACAGAAGCAGTTTTAAAGATTGTTGTATTGTGAACCTGTTTTGATGTCATAGGTGAGTTTTAAGTGGATTCAGGTCCGCTATTCTGAAAGTTTGCTATTCCGAAAGTCTACTATTCCCACTAACCCCAAGGCTGACCCTAATCCTAACCCTCACCTTAACCCAAACGTTAGCACTGCGGCGCGTATCGACACAATGGACTTTCGGAATAGTGGACCTTTGGAATACCTTTCAGTGGCTATGCTGCTATTGCACTGGTCACTAATGAGTATACCTTTGCATAATTTTTTTGTCAGTTTTTTTTACTTTGTTTTATAATAGTTTATTCACTTCCTACAATACTTAAATGTTTAAGTGCTGAAGTGTATAGCATTAAAAGGTGTAATGAAAAACGAAGCACTTTTGATCCAAAAACATCTTCAGAATTCTAATGTATGAAATGCATGTAGTGCTTATTTTAGACAATATGATTTTGTTATATCAGTCGCTTCACTTTGATTTGCTAGTAGTGACAACAAAATCATCTGACATTTAAGACTTTTGTGATTTTGTATCCATATTTTTTGTGAGTCGTGTTAATATAATAGTGAATAATGACTTGAATATAGTACATTAAATGTATGCAGCACAGAGGCAGTAGATCAGTGATTTTCAACCAGGGTTCCGCGAGTATTTGCCAAGGGTTCCGCGGCTCATCAGTAAAAAAGTAAAAATAACCTAACGTGCGAAATTACATCAGAACAAGCCATAGAAGTACTACGCACCGAATGCTTAGTTCCAAATTAGCCATCTACTTTTGCATACAATGTTGAATATTCTTCTTCTGGTTAACAATGTTAGAATATTTGCATTGAACAGCGAACACTAACTTATTAGTGTCAGTGTTAAGGAATCGTGTGTCCATTTATTGAAATACTTTCATTTCCTGGAACATTCTGCTTGAAAAATATAAAACTAAGCCCATTAGCGCAACTAGCTGGGGGGTCCAGACCCCTGAGCTGTCTGTGGTCATGAAAACGTAAAAGATCCAGTGATAATTTTTGGGCCGTTGGCGACTGTCTCGTAAAGTGTTTTTGGTTACGGGTGAAATAAAAATGCTAAATAATATTACACTAGTACGGTGAAATTAAACAAGTCTTGCCTGCTGCTTTATCGTCAGCATTTCAGGGTTTTGCCCCAGACTCCCACAGGTTTTCTGCCTCTCGACTCCGATGAGGACATCGGTCCCCAGACACCCCAAAAATTCCACTACATTAAGCTTACACAGCAAAATGTCAAAAATTGTGACTGCAATTAATGCTTTGGCAGAGAGAGAGGAGGGAGAGAGTATTTATTTTCCAAACACGTTAACAATAGTGAAATACAATAATATACACTGAAGGCGGGCTGCCAGAAATGAAAACACTTATCAACCCTGGCCACCCATGGCATGCAGTGCTGGCAGCTATTCGGTATTATACAAACTGTGGATTATTACAGGAGTTATCAGAACAACCTATTTGACTACAGGAGACTTAGCAAAGTCCACCCTCCTAAGGAAATCGAGCTTGTAAGTTGGTCGGTCGAGCAGTAGCAAGGTCTTCTCTTAGCTGTTTGAATGTGTGCATGTTCTGCAGTGATTTATCTGCAGCTGTATAGACAGCTTATTGTATGATACTTCTCTTCTTATTTTCCAGCTAATAATTTTAATTTTTTTTTCTCACTGTTTAACGTGCAGATTTGTCTAGTATAGATAACTGAGAATGCTTTTTGGCTATAATGTTGCTTTACTGACTGGTAGATCTGCAGCTGCGCCATGCAAGTGGACATTGCAGAAATGACTTGCATTAATGCACAGTGTTGCATAAAAATGTGGCACTTTTTTTCTTATCAGCACTCATTTCTGGCTGAATTAATTTTATTTGCTTCTGCTTCTGCAATCGACTGTAGTTTCATGCACAATATTGAATTCATTAATTTTGAGTATTTTCCACCTTGTTTCGGTTGGTTTTCAATTTCTGCTTGGCACTCTGTATTATGATTAGAACATCGTGGGATATTTTTTAGTTCAGTTTGTGAGCAGCATTAAAACAGTGCTAAAGTCATTCAGATTAACTAATATCTGATAGAGCTGAAGAAATCTGCCATGGTTTTATACATCACAGTGTATCAATTAATTGCATTTTCTACATGGTTTGATGTACAAACTGTTAGAAGATGTTTTAGCTGCTTGGGTGTCATACTCTCTAGTTCGTCTGGCGGCTGCCTGTCTGTGTAGTGTTAGTGATTGCTGTGTTGTAACATAGCCGTGTAATACGTAATATGTAATGCAGTGTGTAACATGACTGTGGGTGTCATGCACTGGCCTGTAATGATAGTAGATGCATTTATCACACAGATCCTACGAGAGCAATTTGGAAACTTACCTGAGACTGTCCAAGGTTCGACCACACCCGCAGAATGGTTCTACCCCAGTGGTAAGTAGCACAGTGACTGCAAATGCAGTACGTCGTCAGACTTTCCACCTTCCAGTGGTTACTGATAATTGTAATAATGATAATGATAATAATACCAACAAACAAAACAGCAGTTATCTATTATCTGAACTAAAGGTCGGGTTACAGCTACATGTAGAATGCTACAATCAGTTCTGCCGATGCTGACACATGGAATTGCTGAATCTGCACTGTTCGTTCGACAGTTAAAGCCCAAGTCGCACCAAAAACGATACTGGCTAAATATGTGTAGAATGTAATAATTTACTAATTAATAATACATTGATCATTTGAAATGAAAACATTACCTTAGATTAATTTCAATAAAATAATGTGCGAGCAGAATTGTGATGTAATGAACACCGCTTTGTTTATAGCGTGTATTTCAGTGTGCAAGGAAGTTTAAATGCCATGAAAAAAGTGAAGTGGCTTTAATGATAGTGATCGTAACAGGCTGATACACTACAGTTGAACGTAGTATTGCGAACAAGTTATGTACGTTATTATCGGTGTTCTTGGCGTGGCCCATGCAATGCCTTGCAGTGCAGTTGAACGAAGCATGACTGTTTTGTTGCTGTTGCTTGAATGTGTTCTGTGCATGCAATTTTTGCACACTGTGCACAATTTTCAGCACATCTGCACAGATGTTTCATTTCACATCTCACCATTGTCTCGCATGTTGTCACTGTTCTTTTTTTTACATTACGTTGCAATTACAAATCAAAGTATAGGTTTTAATTTTTTTGCTATTTGCAAAACCAACATCTGCTGCATCTACAGGATTACTGTTTCTTGCCTGTGAGTATGCTTTTAACATTGGCCGTCACATTTTAAGTGTCAGCATTTTTTGTGAAGTTTGAAGTTGATACTAGAATTTATTATGGCATTGTTATCTTTTATTTTTTTGTTGTATGATTTTGTTACATTGAGCTTTGACCTTTGATCTTATACGTTTGTCTCTGTAAAGCACCACATCACCAACCCATTCCTACATTTAATTTTTTGGAGTTACCCATTTTTGGTGTTGTGATATTATTGTGGCCAGTGTTATTGTGGCTTTTCACAATTGTTACATGTCACGTGACCTTTTGATAGACTTTTGACTGGTGGTAAAAGTTGCGCATATTTTCAATCTTCAACAATGCAGTGATACGGAACTACATTATGTAATTGAGCATGTGAATAGAGTAATAATTGCCTTTGTGCTAAATGCCAAAATTATAAGAATGCTTGTTGCTTACTTGTAGCCAGCACAGTTAGACAAAAAGTCGCATTGCACTACAGCTTTAGTTGAACAAAACTATCTCGTTTTCACTAGTTGTATAAAATGTTCAAAACTGGTATTTTAATGTCGAAATTCTACCAGCTCATTCTTCTGCAACTGCAGTCCCGCTGCTGTGAAGCTTCTGCTATGTATCTGTGACTTTGAGTTGAAAGTAATTTTGCCAATACTAACATAATATTGAGTGAGTAGTTAGCTACTTGCAGGCAGATAATGTTAATATTATAATCTTTCTTGTTCTGGTGGTAGCTGACATCCAAATGATAGCCTGATGGCTAATGACCTTTTGTGTTTGTCACATTTAATGTAGTGGCTTAACTGCATTGCTGCTGTACTGTGAAGAACAACTGAATTAGAATAAACAAGGCGTGAAATGCAGAGCTAAAATACAGGGCTAAAATACACTATGAGGTGTGGTAAGAAGTTTTCGAACTCCACTTTTCCGGTGATTTCTGCTGCTGTGGTGCATGTCGTAAGTGATTATTATTCTGCCAGATTTTAAGTTAGAAGAGCAACTGGCAACTGTGTCTGATGGAGAAGAAAGTTGGTGCGTTCATTAAGATGATTAATAAAAGTTTGGTTAGTCCTGTTATTCCATGTCACATTGAAGGCATTGTAATATACTTGCACAGCTGTTAAAGATAGTGTGAGAGTTCACACAAGTTATGTCCTGGGTGTACATATGTATGTACGTGGGCATGTGTGCATATGTTAAGACTCCGTACACACTCGGCATCATGTACGTCGGTGCTCCGGCTTGTGGCATGAATGCTGCAGCTCGTGCGTTCGTCCGCATGGGTCTGACACAGGGCTGCAAGGTGCTTGGCATTCGCTACGGTTTTGAGGGACTGCTTCAGAATGACGTGAGTACACTACGCTGACTGATAAAAAAAGTTAAAGATCACTGTAGCTTTTTGTGGGGACCCATCGCAGAGCTATGGAGTGTGGCCCCACCTTAATCCCAATCAGTCTAGTGGGTACTGTCTCTCCCAGAGTGATGGAAGGCTGCCACTTGTGATAATCTTTGCAGACAGTTTCCCATCCATGTAGTGACCACTCGATAGCATTCCATCTGGGAGTTAAACTCACAACCTCATGATGGCAAGTCCATCTCGTTATTTTTATGCCACTAAGCCGTGTGGTGTGCCCATTTGCCTGCCATTGTGTAAACTTTTAGAGCAATATTACTGTTATAATAATATAACATTATCTTGTTGAGTTGACCAACTGTTTGTTAGCATTAATGGATTACCTGCAGTAGAGTGTAATGGTTACAGAAAATTGAGAACAGTTGCTGTTGGCAGTTTTTGCTCACTTGATAGGCTGGTAGGTTACCAGTATATGGTCAGTTGTGTGGTTTATGTTTATTTTTTTGCATAAATTTCATTATGGTATTTCTTTCTGCCAGTGTCTCAGAAACTTGCTGTGCAGAAAATTATACCTGGAAACCATCATTTGAATTTGCTTATTTTACTATCATCTTTGAAGTAACTCTGCTACTAAGGCAACTCTGCTTGCTTGCTTGATTTCCAGATGTCTTGCATGTTTCCGTGTATTTGTGCTGCGTCTTTGTTGATATACTAATTTGCTTTCTGTTTTGGGAATTCATCTTGTGAATGCTATGACTTGAGTATGTATGAATTGTTAACCAGGTGTCAATACTGAACTGGACAGAAGTGCAGGGCTGGGCTGGTGCCGGTGGCGCCAGACTGCGCACGACTAGGTCGGGTTTGGTGTTCTGTAAGACTTTAATGCTGACACGAATTTGGCATAAATAGTGATTTATTTTAGCAGGACCGACAAATGTTGTTTGCTTTCGAACTGATGTCACACAATGGATCACCATTTTAGCAGGTGAAATAATGTTATATGATGCACAGAATCAACTGATTTTATTGTTTAAAATAAAATGTGTTCTATTTGCAATGAGAAATTGGCAGATATTTTCTAAAGTTAGAGTTGTGATTGACCATCGAGCATTGTTGACAAATGGATTGATCCATCCGTTCATCTGTTTATGTATTTGTTTGATTATTTTAGTTCTCTTTATTTTAGTTTAGAGGATGGAGAAAAAGGATGCAAATGCCATTTAGTGAATTTGACTCCTGCAATGAACGACGACTATTAAATGCTTAACAGCGGTAAGGTGTTCAACTGTGCATAGTCGATGCAAGTTATGTACATTTGTAAACCAAGACTCATAAAACATAACCTTACACTGTTAGTGGTAGCATCAGTGTTGTTTAGCATCATTGATATGTAATTTGTGAATGCTGTGACAATGCTTTGTCTGCAGGCTATTGCCAGATGCTGTCGGCCTCGGCAAAATTGCTGCAAAACTGAAGGAGTTCCATATCCATGGACTGGTGTTGGTTGGTGGATTCGAGGTAACGTCATTCTTTTATTATTGTTTCTGTGAGTTTGACTGCATGTGCTAGCAACATTTTCATTCACATTACACTGAATGCTGTATTATTTTAATTCTTTTTAAAAATAGAAGCTTAGAAAACGTTTAATGTTGTTGAAAATCTTTTGTTGTGTCGGCTAAATATTTATATTGAGAGGCTGCCAGGCTGTGTGTGTCTTGGTTCTCATATTAAAGCAGAAATTTGTACATTTTGGGCCACGGACACTGTAGTGTTATATAGTGCATCTGACATACCTGGATTATTTGTAACAAGATGTCAAAGTTTGGTTCCCATGCAGTTATGTTGATATTGAGCTGTACAGTTAATGAAACTTGCGATTTGATATTAATACTTGTTTATTGCTATTTTATATTCTACATTTTACATGTGTGCAAATGGGTAAATGTTGATTGTGTTTGGCGTGCAGGCTTTTCAGAGTATAATGATGCTGGCCGATGCAAGAGAACAGCATCCTGAGTTCTGCATCCCAATGACCATGATACCAGCGACCATCAGCAACAATGTTCCTGGAACGGACTTCACCCTCGGCACAGACACTGCACTCAATGCCATCTGTGATGTTAGTCTAATAGTTTTCATAACTTCTGTGTTCATCATACTGCTACAAACAGCTGTTGTCAGTTTTTTAACGCGCGAGAGCTATTGTAATTTTGTCCATCTGTTCATCAATCTGTCCGTCCGTCAAGACCAGTTGAGATAGAGACTTCAGGTTTTCACCATATGATAGCTTAGTGTTTCTAGTTTTTTGCGACAAAATTTCATGCCACTGGTTGAAAGGGGTCCCCATGAATGAGGGGGCAAAAGAGGGAGACTCCTGCTAAAAATATGTTATTCTACCGCTATTGGCTTGTCTGATGTGAAAATAGTTGCAGTTAGGCACCAACATGCTGCTTATCATAACAAGCACTGGCAACGAGCTTTTTAGAAATGTCAACATCAATGACCTTGAACTCCCAAAATAGGGGGTTTTAGTGAAATTTTTGTGCCAAAATGGCTGGAGATAGACCAAGACAACCTGCATATGAAATTTTCAGCACTGAATGTACATTTTAGCAGTCCAAGTTCGGACCCTCTAGATTGAGAAAGGTCTGCACTCGCGAGTGTCAAAGAGGGGTACCTTTCTAAAAAGTGGTTATTTATTCGCTGTTGTCTTGTCTAGTGTGAAAATGGTTGCAGATAGGTACAGACATGCTGCTTATCATAACAAGCACTGGCGACGAGCTTATTTATGTCAACATCGATGATCTTGAATGATCTTGAACCCTAAAAATATTGATTATGAGTGATTTTTTGGCAAATTTTGGCTGCAAAGAGTGAATTGCAATGAAATGGATGGAGATAGATTAAGATTACCTGCGAACAGGAACTGCCATAGGCTTTCGCGCATCTCATGAGCATTAGCTCAGATTTCTTGTACTGTGTGCTTTATCTGAACAGTTTTAAGATTGTGTCTGTGAGAAGTTGCAGCTGATTGTGAGCTTGTGGTTTGCTCATGCTGCACAGTCAATTAAATTACAACAGTTGCTGAATGACATTTCGGTTTTTTTGTGTTGCATTTAGTTTTGATATGATACTGACAAAGCAACAAAATGTGTGTATTCTGTAATTTGAAAAATGAAAAAATGAAGTTAATGTTGTTTTGATGTATAGAAATGACAGTTGACGGCATATTGTATTTGATATGCTGCATAAGTTTCAGAAGGTAGAAAGGACAGTTGATTGGTGTCGGAGTTTGTGCTGCTGACTGTAGATTATTGATCGTATCAAGCAGTCAGCGTCAGGCACCAAGAACCGTGTGTTTGTCATTGAGACGATGGGTGGTTACTGCGGCTACCTGGCCACGCTCAGTGCATTGGCTGGTGGGGCTGATGCTGCCTACATCTTCGAGGAGCAGTTCTCCATTGCCGACCTTCAGGTATTCTTCCTTACTCGCTAGTTGACTCTAATTGTTTACCGAGTAGGAACATTTGCTAAGTGTTTTTTTCTCTCAGTTATATCTGCTATGTAACATTAATTTCAGTTTTATGTGCATTGTCATTTTGTGCTTCGTAAAGGTTAAACTTTTTGTTCCATTATTATGTGTATGTGCAATTTTGCTTGCAAACGCCATCCCTGAAATGACCTATACTGTGTTGGGTGGGACGTTAAACCCTACTCACTCACTCACTCCTATGGTCTGGGGAATTCAGGGAAAGTCAGGAAATGTAAAAGTACCTGGGTGCAAAAGTTAACAAAGATGCAGAAAAAATTTTGCCAAATTTCACGGGCCTGTTCGCAAAATTCTGTGGCTCACCGCGCAAAATTGTTTGAATTCCGTGGCTTACTGTACGGTCATTTTTCCTGCAAAATTCTGTGATATTCCATGGAAATATCAAAATTATGCAGAAAAGGGCAAAATTCTGCGGAAAAGGGCAAATTCCACGGCTCGGCTCGAAATTCTGTGACCCATGGAAAACTGTGGGCCCTGGTAATTAGAAGTTGGAAGTTGGGACTCCAGGATTACAGCGATGGAGATCTTTAACTTAACCTCTGTTTGCCATATTTCTTCAGCATGACACGGAAGTTTTATGCAAAGTCCGTGTCATTGCGAATTTACGATGTAAATGAAGATGATTTTGGTGATGGCAAGTTTTATTGCAAGGGAGCTCATTCCCTTTGTGGCACATAGAGGGCCTAGATGGGACCATTAAACCAAGTAGTCTAGCATGGTTCCCTGTCAAAACCTGGACCATCAACACTAGCCAACTACATGAAACCTAACCCTAACCCTATCCCTATTACTAATCCATAATTCCTAACTCTAACCTTAACCTTTACCTAATGATATCCCTTTTCCCAAACTTATTCCTAACTCTGATCCCTAATTGTAATCTTATACCAATTTCTAGCTCTATTCCAAACCGTAATTCCTATTAGAAGAAGAAGAAGAAGATTCCGCATAGACAGCTAGGTCCATTGCGAGGGAGCTCATCCCCTTGACGGCACTTTGAGCCGGCGAGGGCGAAGCCCAATTAAGCTAGCATAC
>Ga0056128_1003391_pt1 | contig 19514 bp, 12 predicted proteins | sample WorMetLIZISLAND2_FD_71113 | JGI IMG/M metagenome (GOLD analysis project Ga0056128, IMG submission 71113) | Marine gutless worms symbiont microbial communities from Max Planck institute for Marine Microbiology, Germany - Olavius geniculatus... ... | reverse complement strand
AAGATCTCAACACCATCGATACCAGTCACACGCCGCTGGAAGTCATCAAGAGCAGCCGATTTATATCGTACGTGAGTAAGTAAAAGGCTGAGTTGATTAATCGTTAAAAATAAAATTAATTGTTAATTTTCTTTGTTAGTTAACGATTAAATTAATCGTTAAAATCCGCAGTTCTAATAGTAGTAGTAGTGTTGGTGGTGTAGCACAGTGGTTAGAACGTCGGTCCTGGCCAGCAAACTTTCTGTATCTTGCACTAGACTGATGGATGACTGCGTGACCACTCTGTGGGTACAGTGTTTGCTATCAGTCAGCCAACAAGGCCAACTCAGCCTGCCATCCCTCTGGGGTCAATTAAATGAGTAGTAACCCATTATATGGGTTACGGAAGGTGAGGACCTTGGTACAGCTGACTGGGGCTGCCTGGCCTGGCCGCTGCACTGGCCTGTGTCTGCAGGCTGCACGTGCTGGCTGGGCGGCCGGCGGCTAGTGGCTCTGGTTAGTGACGAAAGCACATTAGAGGCGTGGATTCGCTATACAAATTGACGATCTTTACCTCTTTTACCTTTAGTAGTGGTAGTATTACTTGTAGTAGAAGTAGTAGTAGTTGTTGTTGTTTTTGTAGTTGTTTTAGTAGTAGCAGTGGCTGCAGACTGTCATGTGATGCATACTCCACATCACATACAGAAGACATAACAGATCACAACAACTACAACATCAGACTTAGTAGTAGTGGTAGTACTGGTAGTATAATAGTTGTATGTCAAGCATCAAAAATTTGGCCCAATCAAATTTACATACTGCCCGCAGTTTCAGAATTACTGTCATATTGAAAATGACAGAGAAGAGAGACAGTGTGAGTGAAAGAATTTATAATTGTGAAGGTTTTGTGACCTTGACCTTATATCAGGTCAAATAGCATAATGTCGTGTAGCACTCACTGACCTCTACTTACGCATCAAATTCATTTAAATTCTAGGCCAAAAATTACAACTGGTTGCTATTTTGTTTATGCAAAGCAAAAAGCTGAAAACCAATATTCAATTCAGCATGCTCAAACTGTGTTAAGAAAGTTTGTTTTTGCCCAGAATGCCTCAAATTGTATTTTTTCAAAAATACATCTTGACTGACAGAAATAGTCTCACTATGCAATGCTGCCTTCCATGAATCACTGATTAAAAGAGGAAATAAACCCAGAAAAACAGCATGGCCGAAAATTAAAGTCTATAATTAAACTCAAGCAGCACTAATAGAAGTGGTTAAGATTTCAAATAAAAAGTGATGTTAAAAGATAAAAAGTAATAGCTGCCATTTTCTAGTGTGCAAAACCATTGATAAATACAAATTTTGTTAAGTACTGCTAAAGCTGATGCCAAATTTCTGATACATATCTATGGTTAATTATATAGCCCGGTACTTAAATTATGGGCCATGTTGTTTTCAAGGTTTAGTTCCCCTTTAATCTAAAAAAACAGAGTTTCAAGACTTGCCATTCTGCGTGCAGCAGCCAAGCAGTCCGAGCAGGTTCCTGTGCTGACCAATCATCTTCATTATCTCCATCTCTTTCAGAAGGTCCGCCAGTTCACTCGTTGTAGCATCCTCTACAAGGTAGTGCAGTAACATAGTTATGGTGTGATGGTCAGATATTGTTCAATGATAACTTTACTGCAAATTTTTCACAGAGCGTGTCGGTGAAATAATTTCAAAATCTATCAGTATGGTGAAGATATGACCAGGAGTTTGCAACTTACTCTTTTACAAGGTAGTGCAGCATCACAAGATGTGGTGCGACAATAAACGATAATTTTAAAATGCAAATGTTATACAGTGTGGGGTCCACAGAGTGAAGTTCACTGCTGAAGAGGCAGAAGCAAATGCTGCCACCCCACCTCAAATCTGTCGCCACACTCTTTTGTAAAATTTGAACTTCAACTGTGCAGTGTGTCCCTTTACAAAAAAAACTAGAAATAACTGATTCCAACTGACTTGGCAGAGCATACCAAATTCAAGCTACAGCAATATTTATCCAAGACATATTTAGATATAGCATAATGTAGTACTGAAACAATACATAATCGCTATTTTGCAAGCACTAACTAGTAGCCCGTAATTGGTGGTTTGAACAACTAAGCATTGGTGCAGCTATGACTGTGACCACATCAGAAAAACACACCCACTGCCAGTATGCTACTACTACTAAAACTACTGCTACCCGGTACTACTATATAACTACTGCAACTACATTAAAAGTACTACTAACCTTTGAGCATTTTCACTGCAACAACTGTGCTAGCACCATCAGAACCAGTCAGTCCACGAGCCTCAGCTTTCATCACTATTCCGAATGCACCCTGACCCAGAATCTCACCAAACGACAAGCTACAACAACAACAACGTAAACAACTACCACAACTCAGCCTTCATTACTACTCCACAAAACACATTTTCACCAAGCACGCCACAAAATGACAAGCTGCAACAACAACTACAACAACAACTACTACTACTGCTGCTGCTGCTAATACTACTACTACTACTACTACTACTACTACTTCTACTATTACTACTACCACAACTATTACAACTCGGCCTTTGTCGTTATTCCAAACATCTCAGCATATGTCAATCTGCAACAACAACTGCTGCTACTGCACATGGTGACCACTCTCCAGACACTATGAAATTCCTTGACAAATCCCGGATGACTCACAGCAATCCTGACCACTTTAACTGGTACTGAACTAGGGTAACTTAACCCTGGTACTAACTAAAATATAACATAAATATATAAACATCAGAAAATAAAACAGAATTAAGGAAAATTCAGCGATAAACAGCATAAAATAATTGGTGAAAAGTACTAAGTGGATGACACTAAAAAATCTGTTAATGCAATTTCTAGAAAAGTTTTTGGTCAATTTTCGCTGACTTTTGACTGAAATCCGTGACATTTCCCTAACAGCTGAAAAATTCCATTATTTCTTGTTTCCCTGACAAGTGATCACCCGAACTACAGCAACTCTAGTCGCTGGTCCACGCCTCCGAAACAGTCTGCCAGCAGAACTGCATCAGCCAGACAACGAACTAAGAGAATTTAAACAACTACTAAAAATGCTTTTGTTTGCATGAGACTATGACTTATGTTTTTGAGCACCTTACAAATATTGCGCTACGACAACAACAAGAACTACAACTATTACTACTCGCCACCTCAACTTATAAGACACTGCACACTGGCCATCCACCTTACCTCACTGATCTTCTGCAGTATCATAAATCCTCAGTGTCCATGCGCTCTTCTACCAGTCAGTTACTTGCAATTCCACGGCATAACTTATCCTTTGGTTCTCGTTCTTTTCGTGTCTCTGCACCGAAAATTTGGAACTCCTTAACTCCTCAAATTTGTCAGTGTCAAACCTTGGCTACCTTCAGACGTCACTTAAAGACCCACTACTTTCAGTCAGCCTTTTCTGCCACCTAGCGTCCATCATCCTATGGGCCCTAATTCTTTCCAAGACTTTGGCACTTTATAAATCATTTACTTACTTACTTACTTACTACAACTACGAGTTGGTTGAAGAATGGAAGATCTGGCTGCCAGTAGCTGGAGAGTTTACTTAACGTCAGCAGACTAAAAGCAACAATCAAAGTGCACAACAATAACTCCACTGAAAGTTTTCCACATACGGAGTGCTGGTGGAAAAATTCTGAAATGCATAATGCATTGTGTAATGCTTGCCGTTCATGATTTTTTTCCGATTCAGTCTATTCTCATATTGGTTATCGTTTTTTCCATCCTTTACAGTTTTCTGAACTCAAGCTTTGATCTCTCCCACAACCAACGGTTTCTGGATCTTTTTGCTTTTTACATCTCAGCAGTCATGTACTACTACTAATCACATTATTACAACCGGTATACCTACTACTATGTAGTATTACATACCGTTCACGTGGAAACTCCCACTTTTCATCGAGTGGAATTTCGTAGTCCGACAGAGGAGACTGGGCAGGTGGCATCCATCCGCCAACATGACGTGAAGGCAGTATCTGTGCTAGCAGTGGCACCGCAGTACCCCCAGTAACATTGTACAGCCTCCTGGCACCATTCTTCACATCTACAACAGTAGTAGTAGTAGTATTAGTATTAGTCCTAGTACAACAACTACAACAACAGCTACAACTACTGCTGCTGCAACCACTACATAATGATGACAATGTGCAACTAAGTTGTCATATATATACAATCTCTGCCAGCAGTGGCACTGCCATCCCTATAACGTTACCGGTATATGGATTTTTCTCCCCAGTCTACTAGTGAAAGAATTTTAAAAATCGGTCATGGGACATGGGACAAAATGCAGTAGTATTTACCGGCAGCTGTATGGAGGTGCTTGTCCTGATGGTACAAGGCATTGTTGTGCATTGATACAATGCGATCTCTCATGGACACTTTGTGAAAGTGTCGGGCACAGCGACGGTGTATAACCAACACTATCATCATGACGACCACTCCGCCAGCCACAAAGCACACCGCTGCTATTAATACTGACACTGACAGCATGTTGTCTTTGCGCCGGCGTCGCCTTTCGATCTGAGACTCCGCTGCAGATAACAAACAACCACACTTCTGTGTTATGATGACGACAAAACAGTCCAGAAACCGGCGCCGAAGGTTGATAACAAGATTCGGTAAACTTCGGCCAAATTTTGGGACTTAGATTTGAAAACTAAACCATCGTTCGGTCAAAACTGCTATGCAATGCAACTAACTATTTCAACGTTATAGAGTGTGTGCATAGATAGAAAAAAAGATGTCAGCAACCAAACATAAAGCTAGCTATCGCATGCTGGGCAGCCCAAGAAGACCTACAGATAATACGAAAATGCAACTGACTTGTAAAGCATATGACAGTAAGCCAAGCAGTATGCTGCACGGAGGGAGCCAAGTCTACTTAGTACTTTCACTATAGCATGTGTAATAGTTGTCGTCATCACCGTCATCATCATAATTGCAATAGTACCGGGTAGTAGTGTGAGTAGTAGCAGTAGTATTAATAGTTACCTATCGGCTGTTGTATGACGGTCAGCCAAGCAGTCTGTTGTGTGTGGCCAAGCCTACTAGCAGCATAGCACGTGTAGATACCGGAGTCATTCAATGTCACATTCGCCAGCACCAAATCATCATTAGTTTGCTCAAATGGTGAGCCTCTCTGTTTACACCAACACAGCAACATTATCATCCAAAGCAGTAGTAGTTGCTGCTGTAGAAGTAAAAGGTAAAAGTAAAGGTGGTAGATAGCTCTTGACAGGAAATCCATCACAAAGCTACGGATCATCACCTGCCATATGAAATCACACAGTGTTACCTGCCACTCGACACAGATGAATGCGCCCCACCTTAACCACAGCCAGACAGGCCGGTACTTGATTTACCTACCCGAATGGATGAAAGGCTGAGTTGACCTCAAGTGGTGTTGGTTACACACTAAGATGATTCGCCTGCGTGCAGACAGTCAACCATCCAAATAGTAACCACTTGATAGTGATGCAACTCTGAGTTGAACAAACGACTTCTATATTAAAGTCCGACACTGTATCATTATACCACCAAGCCCAGTGGTAGTAATGCACTGGCACACTGTGTGGAGTCGAACATCTGCAACAGTGATTATTAGATATCCTGCCGCATCTTAACTGCGTTGCTACCCTACCTCATAACGTAAGAAAAACCATACAACACTTGTTTCATATTATTCTTAGTCTTTCTTACATCTGTATTTTGCAACGTAGTGTAGTGACACCGATGTTGAGACGTGGCGAGATATTTGACAATCACGTTATTGTGAATTCTACACAGAGTAAGCCAGTAAAACAAACTATTAAAATCAATCTATATTTGGCGAAGATACATGTAGATGTTTGGCAGCATGTTTTTTGACTTGTGAATATTACAGCTGACATCATCTGATGTTGCTTTTTAATTACCACAATCAACTCCCATTTTTGTAGGCTAACTGCTACATCGATACAATAGTAGCATGACAATACACAGGGTGGGTTGAAGAGCTGATAACTTAGCAACAGCTGAAGGTAGAAAAGCAGTATGTCAAAGTTTTATTTCGTCTAGAAAATGTGTAGGACTTGCACATCCAACACGCTGCATTCAAAAACTGCATTTAAAAACACTGTACAAAAATTATTTAAACATTTAATATCAGTGAGTTCAAATATTCTCAGCCTAATTTGCATAAATTTTCAGCACTGCATAAATTATCCTTTTTGGCCCACCATGTGACCCTGGAAATGTTATACAGCGTGTCTCAGAAAAAAAACAGTCAAAATTGTTTTTGTCATAACTTTGTCAAATTTTCAATATATTTGATAACTTTGGCATGAAGACGGCCAAGATGATGAAATCATGTAAAGTGCACTCATTTTCCACCTCACCTAATTTATGTCAACGCACTACCGTATGAAACATAAATGTTCCAAATTGTTGCATAACACTGAGTTATAAACGCTGTAATGACTTAATTAAGCACAAAATAAATTTCAATGTAAATTATTTAGCAGAATTATAAGTTTGTATAACAACTCGCTTGCAAATCATCAGAATTTCTGTATAAAGTGGACCCCAGGGTTACAAAGACAATGGCTTCGATGCAACGCCACTGACTGAAAGCAGAATAACAAACGACTGATCAAATGGCATTCACTTATCGATTAGACATATTTTAAACTCATCAGTCAGCTATTTTGTTGTCTGCCATTTTCAGCATAAAATATTTAATACCACAAAATTATTAAATTATGTGGCATTCTGTCAACTGATGAGGCAAAAGTAAGCAATCCGATACAAATAATCACCACGTAATGTAAAAATTTGCAGCATCTATGTTTCACATGCTAGTGCATTGACATAAATTAGACGAGGTAAAAAAATAAGTGAACATTACATAATTTCATCGTCTTGGCCATCTTCATGCCAAAAATGATCAAATTTGGTAAAAATTTGATAAAGTTATGACAAAAACAATTTTGACTATTTTTTTCTGAGACACGGTGTATATGACAGCACTTACATCAAGCACATTTTCATTATTCTCTGCTGTGACGATGTATTCATCGACATGCTTCACCCACTGTAGATGGTAGGGCTCACTGTGTAGGGGGAAGCTCAATAATCCAACGGTTCGATAGTCCGATAATCCGAAGATATGATAGTCCGAAAGCTTTCAGTTTCTTTCCTACACACTTCTACAGACGTTGACTCAATCTCCACATTTCCTCTCAACTAGGGTTAACCTTACTGAAAATTCATGTCGCATATACACCATCAGAAGTTCAAACTATCGAACCTTCATATTACCGACACACAACCCACTGTGTCGCTACACTACCGTGTGAAATACAAATGTCTACTGCTCACATCAAGCGCAATGTAGTTTCTCGTTTCATTGTTCACCGTGTACGCGTCCACATGTTTTATCCACCGGACGTAGTAGAACTCGCTGCTGAGAACGTCGCAGCGAAACCGAACCGTCTCTCCGACATCCGCGGTCTGATTTTGTGGTCCTGCACTGATCACTGGAGGGTGATTCAATGATGCTACAGACAAACGTATTTATTTACTAGAACTGGTAAGTACTGACTAAAAAGTAAAAAATATGTAAATCACTAATCTCCAAAAATTAATAGAAATTGATCAAATTATTCCCCCACCCTGGTCAGCCACCTTGAGGTGGTGGTGGGGCTTTGCTCTGATGACCCAAAAGATTTCTACAATCTGGAGAATAGGCGTGTACCAAGAGCTGACCAAATCCGTGAGAGCATTTACTACACGTAACCAGTGCTTTTGTGCTAGTTTCGGCTTTACAGCCGACTATGGCTTTATAGCCGTTACTTGTAACCTTGTGGTTACATTTGAGGATGCGTATTGGGCTGAACTGATACGGCCTCAGCGCTGGGCAGGTGTAAGAGCCTGCCCACTCCGAAGGCAAGACAAGGCAAGGATCAAATTATTCTGATTAATCTTTATGGTGTACCAGAAGATAATGAAAGCTGCACAATTCAACTACCAGTTGTTAACCTTTGCAGCTGAATACAACTAAGAACATGCTATTCATTCCTATTAACAGCTGAACCAAAAACTGATGCTTACCAACAACTTCCAGCTCGACGGTGAAATTCAGCTGTCCGTAGTCATTTGAGACAATGCACAAGTAAAAGCCCGAGTCATAGCTGGTGGCATCAGGCAGGCGAATAGCATACTTGGCATTCGCAAACTTCACCTGGCAGCCAAACAAACACACACTGGAGGGAGTCGTGACAGTTCTATGGCAAAGAACATTGGCAATTCAACTGCTGGGTCTAGCACAATTTTCAGCATATCCTCAAGTATACGCTTCGTGGCGTCATATCCTTGTCGCTCTGCCATCCTTTTGCCCTTCAGATACTGCTCCATTATATTCTGGGCCGACAACACTTCCTCCTTACGATAAAAATCGAGACACAATTTGACAAGCTGATCAAATGGCAATACATGTGCCTTCTGTTGCATGAAGCACAACAGTTCACTCCGACATGACCGAACGTCAGATCCTGCATCATCTCGTGCGGCGGCGGTATTGTCGGCCATGACCGTCGTGGCCATTCGACAAACACGGTGACAGCGACCTCATACTAATGCACTGTATCGCAAAAGTCTGTCTTCACTAGTGACCCGAAGCAGTTACATCTAGTTTTAAAACCGTCAGCACGAGTACAAAACCATAAATTTATTAAAATTATCTGTCTAAAAGATGTTTACTAACAACACCATAGAATAGACATCCATAGAATAGATATCTATTAGAGGGTCACTTTTTTCCTAGACACCCGAGCTGCGTTTTTGACGCCTAACATGTTAGGCACTGTTCACAGACAAGTATATTAAAAATACTATAATTAGTTACTTATGCCGTAGCACAAAAAAACAAATTAACTAGTTTATTGCCTCGATAGAGCAAAACAAAACTTCAAATTTTTCGTCTGCCGTGCCGTCAGCAAAAATTAAAACTAGTAGGTAAAAGTATTAAAACAATTAAAAGTATTATTATCATTAGCATACTTGTAATATAATTATCTATGGTACACCTAACTTGTTAGGTCAACCAAAACGCAGCTCTGCAGAAAAGCATCAGTAGTTGCAGTCAGATACACGAGTACATACACGGCCAATGGGCCGATCTTTCAACAGAGGTTTGCCATCTTTGAACCACTCTATCGATGGAGTTGGGCGACCTTCCGCAGGACACTTGAGTACCAGCGTCCTTCCAGCACGTTCCACTAGCTTGTTGTCGAACTGCATAGTTTTTGACCACATAGGTGGCTCTCCCGGCACTGTCAAATCCAATACAATACAATGAAGTTTACAGTAAAAAATGCCTATAGCACCGCAATCACTTCATCAACAGATTAACCGTACTGCTCGATGCAACTAAACATGAATCAGATTATGATGCATTTTTACCAAGCAGGAGCCTTTTCTATCATACTGAAACAGGTATGTCCGTTTGAAAAAGGTCTAAAAACTCTTAAGCAGTACTTGTCCCTATTTCTCTCTTTCCCCTTCATGTTTTTGGCTTTTCCTTTCTTTCTTTTACTTTACTTTCACCTCTCCTTCCCTCCTTCCTTCCCTTACTTCTCCTGCCACCTTACAAAGCAGCCTCTCAAACAAGGAGGCCAATGCACTGCCAAAAAATTCAGTTAAATTAAATTAAGTTACTGCCCAGAAAACGCATCTAGTGATGCATGTTCATTTTGCCCAGAAAACGCATCTAGTGATGTATGTTCATTTTATGTTTAAAAACGTGTAAATTTAAACACAGCACCATATATGAAACATCCTCTTTAGCCCAAAGCAAACAGTTTTGCGACGACTGGTTGAGAGAACTTGGAAATTGTGCACTGAAGGAAAGACCAACGGGCGTAAAACATAAAGGCCTACGGCTACAGACATGGCGTCAATGAAAACTGAAGTCTACACTATCATGTGTACCAGCCCATTTTGCCGCAACATATTTCATGACGTCACAGTTACACCAAACAATATTATTATCAATAAACTGTCTGAACATAAAGTGTCTAATAGCAAATTCTGTTTAAATGTTTTGAATTAGTATTCTTTCAGCTACGGTTGCTAACAATTTCGTCAAAATTTTGGTTATTCTACCAGGTTAGGTTGTGGTGTGTTAACCTGTGCCAGGTGCCAAGTAATGATGCTGTGTGATCCCAAATGGCAGGTGACGTTCCGCAGCTGTGCGATAGGCACACTCAGCCTTCTACCGTCCGTGGGACGGCAAAATTAGTAACTCATTTACATGGGTTACGGAAGATGGGGACCTTGGTACAGCTAGCTGGGGTTGCCTAGCCGGCCGCTGTGCCAGCCTGTGTCTGCAGGCTGCACGCGGTGGCCGTGCGGCAGGCGGCTCTGGTTAGTGACGAAAGCGCGACAATGCGCTATACAAATTGACAACCTTTACCTTTTTTACCCTGTTACGTTTATTAAATAGTTGGGCTGGCTGCACCGGACATACCGGCATTGACGGAGAGAGTGAAGTTTGTGCAGACTGTGGCCTGGTCGTTCATGGCACAACATTTGTACACTCCGGCATCACTGGGTAGAGCTGACATTATGTCCAACACGTCGCGCTCTATTGCTACCCTACACGACACACACCATGCAGTAGTAGTAGTAGTAGTAGTAGTAGTAGTAGTAGTTGCAGTTGTTGTTGTAGTTTTTGTGCTCTGAGGGTGCGTTGCACTAACGTCGTTCAACTTTGAACCCGGGTCAAATTTGAATTTAATCCTAGTTTGGCCGTAATTTGCGTTGCACCAAAGCGGTTCAAGCGTTGATCTCCGTTCAATTCTGAACTGCCGTCTGACCATCGATCAAATTTTGATCTCGGTTCAAGTGATAAATGCCGAAATACTAATGCTGCAAAAAATTGTCCGATTCAAATCTTATCCTTTCCAAAAAACTTCTTCGTATCAAATTATAAGACTTTTAATGCAATCATTCTGATGATCGAGATATGTTAGATTTCTACTATATTCGTTTTATGTTCTCTTTATGCTTGATAAATTAACAAATAATAAATTGCATTTTTCGGTGGCGATGTCTCGCTGCAACAGTACACATACGATCGAACCCTAACTACAGCAACAAAAACTCATTCGTATCAGTTTGTAAGGCGTTAAATGCAATTATACTTAAAATTCGAACAAATTACGGCCAATCTGTACTGGACTGTTTCGTAAGCATTGCGTGTGACTGTGACGTCACTGTAGTTGGCCCGTAGGCCGAGCGTGGTTGACCAATCAGAGTCGTCTACGGTATAACCACGGCCGTTCAACTGAACGGGATCAGCTGATCTGAACTTGGTGCAACGTAATTCAGCGTGAACTTGGTTCAACTTTTGATCTAGGTTCAGCTGAACCGAGATCATGAACGACGTCGGTGCAACGCACCCTAAATTGATAAAATATACTTCACCAGTACACCCAAGAGTCGACACATATCATGTGACGAGTAGCCGAAACAACCAAATATCCAAACAAGTACATAAAATCATTTTGCAGCACTTTAAATGCATACTGCATTTTTACCTGTGGTCGTAGCAGTTTTTATTTCTAAGGCCACACTAAAAATTTGTAATGTAATATAATGTAATTAGGCCTACGTGTACAAAAGTGGTCTAAGAGGTAGGGGCTGCATAGGGATATGGTTGGGTTAGGGTGTGCTCCTCTCTCTCCAGTGAGGGTTGGGTCTGGGCAGGGCTTGCGACAGAGAATTCTTCAATTCTCCCCCGAAAATAGCACATTCTGGTATACTAGCAAACTAGCAGTCTTTTACATGCCCAGATCACATGCTCTGTTAAGACACTGCAATAGTTCAATACGTAAATACGCTGATGGTATATTACATAACAAGAAATTTGAGCCAATGCTCATGAGATGCGCGAAAGCCTATAGCAGTTCCTGTTCGCAAACTATCAGTCTATCTGCAGCCATTTCATTGTACTTCATTCTTGGAGCGTACAACTGCAGCCGAATATTGCAAAAATAAATAAAAAAAAAAAACCTTACTTCAGAAGTTTAGGGTCTTTCAGTCTTTCAAAGTCATCGATGTTGATATGACTGCAAAGCTCATCACTAGTGCTTGTTGTGATAGGCAGTATGCCCATATCTATCTGCAACCGTTTTCATGAAAGACTAGCTAACAACAGCAAAATAACAACTTTTATGGGGGTACTGCTCTTTGATGCCCTCGTGCGCAAGTTTTCTTAAATCTAAAAAATCGAGACTTGGGCTGTTAAAAACTATGTTCAATACTGAAAATTTCATACACAGCTTTTCCATGTCTATCTTAATTGATTTCGGCGCAATTCGCTCTTGAAATAATCGCTAAAAAATCCATAAAAACCCCTATTTAGTGTTCAAGGTCACCCAAGGCCACTGAATTCGGTGGCAATCAAGAGCCTGTGTACGACTTCTTATTAGTGATTAATAGCAACCCTATCTCGCGAGATAAAGCATCTTATTGGCTAAAAATCGCAAATTTTTCCTACCCCCTCTCATTTAGCGCCCTCATTCAGAGTGACCCTTTTCGAATTTATGGAAAAGCTTTACGGTTCCTGAAACTAGAGTCTTCCAGGCAGCCGACGATGAAGATTTGGTGATGCTAGCTTGCATTGTTTTTCACTGATCCATCCGTGTGACAGACAGACAGATGGACGGACGGACGGACGGACAGAATTGCGATGGCTAAGACGCGCTGAAAGCAGTAGCTGCTTTCGCGCGTAAAAAATCACATACGAAATGAGATAGTGTGAGACTTCACACTTTCCAATAAGCAAAGCTGCATGCAAAAACACTGTACACGATACACACACTTTACAGTACACTATCGTGGAAGAGATTGACACAGAATGGTGAAGGGATAAACGCCAAGACTTAAACTTCTCACTTCAACCACTGCATAGCAATCTAGCCGCCATAATTCACGCAAACACACATACAGTACTTTTATCAACTCCACCCAGTGAATGTGGAAAATGGCTTGCATTGTGTGCACACCAGATTTTTTTTCTGTTTTCTGTGTGTCTGTATGTGCGAAGCGGCGTGACGTCATGGAACAATGACATAATTAGGCCCGGTGCGAACGAAATCCAAGTTCACAACGATGTTTCATTCAGACTCGACGGCGGATGACGCCTAGCGCCATATCCAGTGCATGAATTCCAATATTGGCTGACATTGGGTACGATGTATTTACATACGCCAGATGGCGCCACCGTCTCGCGTGGATGCTGCCGTTTAAGTGGCCGAATGCGAGTATTTTGAAGACGGTATTCAAGTTTTACGCCACCGTACGGAGAATTCCTTGAACGCAGGAGGCGAAATTTGAACAAGCGAAAACTACGTTTAATGCTAAAAGATTCATACGCATGCTGTCCCAATCTATCTCTAGCGATTTCGGCGCAATTCACAATTGAAATGTATCTTTGAGGCAAAAATTGCCAAAATATCTATTAAAAACCCTATTTTTGCGTTCAAGGTCATCCAAGGTCATTGAATTCGGTGGCAATCGAGAGCCAGTGTACGACTTCCTGTTAGTGATTAATAGTAACCTAGGCCCTATCTCGCAGCGTTATTAAGATACAGCGACTTATTGGCTAAAAATCGCAAATTTTTCCCACCCCTCTCATTTATGGCTCTTGTTCAGGGTGACCTCCTTCAAATTTATGGAAAAGCTTTACGGTTCCTGAAACTAGAGTCTTCCAGGCAGCCGTCGGTGAAGATTTGGTGATCCTAGTTTGCACCGTTTTTGACTGATCCACCCGTGTGATAGACAAACGGACAGACGGACAGACAGAATTGCGATGGCTAAGACGCGCTACAGCTAAAGCAGTACCTGCTGTCACGCGTAAAAATGAGACAAATTTTAAAAAAAATTTATTATTATATCATGACATTTCAAAGACTCGCTAAATAGTACCCATGAAAACTAAAGTAAAGATAGATACCTCGGTATTGCAGACTAAATATCAACAGTTTTTTTTTTCTGGTGAAACTTCGAAAACAAACTAAACACTTCACGAACATTTTTCTGAGGGTCTAAAAAAATTTTTTAGAGAACTTGCAAGTTTTTTTCTACGGATGGACGAAAACCCACAGGAATTTTTTCTTAAACCTCACCTGTCATCTCTGGTGACGCGGGCGACGGCGTCGTCCTTGTACCAGAGATAGATTGGTCGCGGGTTGCCCGTAGCATTGCAGGTAAAGCGGACAGAAGAGAACTGGTCCACCGTCAGTTGATAACCTTCGTCCAACATGCTTGGGGGCGCCGGGTTGTCTGACGCTATGTACAGCATTCACAGTTCACACCAACCACTGATTCACACATGCAAAGTAGGCTACCAACTGCCAACAGTTGCAGCTACTGTTCTTGTTCGCAAGCAACGTCCTTTCTCACACCTATGCAGCGGCTTCTCTATCCCTATACCCGGTTGGCGCACACCCAGTGAAAAACGGGGAGAAAGTTTCGTTGAAAGTGTAGATCAAAACTTCCACTGTTCCACCCCCTATTTTTCACTGGACAACAAAGGGAAAAAAGAGAACGTCAAGAGAAAGGGGAAGAAAGGGGGATAAAGCACAGAGAAAGAGAGCAGAGAAAAAAACGAAGGAACAGAAGCGAATGGAGGGAGAGACAAGGAAAAGAAAAGAAAAGAAAAGGGAGGAAAGGAAAAGAGCCCAAGAACGAAAGGGGGACTTGAGTCCGAGAAGTGGGGAACGAAACTTGCCCCCGATTTCGATTCCAGACTTGGGGGATAAAAGTGCGCATGGTGAGCCAAAACGTGACACCCGTTTGCAGTTCGAGTTTCCTCGCTCGTTGAGGCGCGTAGGCCTAGACAGCGACGTAGGCCTAACTGCTCTGAACTGAACTGATCTGAACCGACATGATTTCGTTTTTGACGAACTGATCGATAAGCAAGCAGTAATGTATTACAGTAAGCACCGTCTAAAGGTCTAGCGGTGTCGGTGACTATCGTGACTACGCACACATATGCGACGCGTTAACCAATAGACAAGCAGGCCTATTGTTTAGTTCGCCAAAAACTAAACGGTGTCAGTTTAGCTCAGTTGGGTCGCTCCGTACGCGCCTTCAGATGCATTATTGCAATTCTTGTGTAGTGGCTTATCATTTTCAGTAAAAGGCGTCTTCACAGAGTTTTCTGTCTGTTTTATGAGATGAATGTGCGATTATTTCGTCACTCTGGTTGAACGCTGTTTGATTCACAATCTGCGTGTGGAGAAACACTGGGGTTCCACGCATAGAATTCTGAAAATGTTTTCGGATAAGCGACCACATTCAAACTGTGAATAATTAATGGCAAATGTAACAAGAAATTTGAGCTAATGCTCACGAAACGCGCGAAAGCCTATAGCAGTTCCGGTTCAGTAGTTTAGCTGAAAAATGGGGTGTTCATGCTAAGTTAATACATGTTTTTATACAAATACCAAATTCTCTATCTGCATCGCATAACAATAGTTCTGTGGCGCCACCTTGTGAATGATACAGACTTGTGTCGCAGCCCGAAATCGCCAAAAACATTCATAAAATTCCCTATTTTGGCGTTCAAGGCTATCCAAGGTCATTGAATTCGGTGGCAATCGAGAGATAGTGTACGACTTCCTATTATTAATTAATAGTAACCTAGGCCCTATCTCGCACCGTTACTGAGATACAGCGACTTATTGACCAAAAATCACAATTTTTTCCCACCCCCTTTCATTTAGCGCCCTCGTTCGGTTTCTAAAACTAGAGTCTTCCAGGCAGCCGACGGTAAAGATTTGGTGATCGTAGCTTGGACCGTTTTTGACTGATCCACCCGTGTGACAGACAGACGGACGGACGGACAGACGGACAGAATTGCGATAGCTAAGACGCGCTGAAAGCAGTAGCTGCTTTCGCGCGTAAAAATTGTTGAAAGAGTATATGCTCAATAGCATTTTATACTGCATTACACTGATGTAGTTGGAAGGGGTGTCACAGTTCTTTTGGTTCACCTGGTATAACGATGAGTCGCGGGAGAGGAAGTGACCGGTAGCTCGACCACAGCCCAAGTTCTGCAGACAGCTACAGGCTTAGGCGTACATATATAATGCTGCTAGTGTGATCTTCGACAGGCCTGCATGTCCTGTCATATCATCTTACCCTGCTGATCAAAAACTTTCAGTATGGCCTATAGGACACCACGCAGCAACGCCCCAGGCGATGTTCAACTGCTTTCAATAACATTGATCAGTCACTGCCTGGGAAACGATGAGCACCAACACAGACTGATGACACCTAGCTACTACAGCTCTGTAAGGTGCTACATGACGCTGCATAATATTAGCCCGCCTGAACTCTAAACGCGCGCACGAAGCGACGCAACTGAACTGAACTGAACTGACATGGTTTAGTTTCCGATGAAGTGACTAACGGGCAAGCAGTAATGCATTACAGTAGAAACCATCTAACGGCGTCGGTGGCCCACGGGATTATGCTCATCTACACGACAACCAATGATAAATAAGCTCGCCCTCCTTGCCCACTCGTCAGTTCGTCAAAAACTAAACAGTGTCACTTCAGTTCAGTTCAGTTCAGTTACGTCGCTCTGTACGCGCCTTGAAAAGTTCAGTTTCGAAGATATGGCAAACAAAAACGTTATAGGTTAATTCTAACGTTATGCGCTATACAGTATAGACAGGCACATTTTACTCAGTCTTGCATCCCTCCGGAGTAGGTAAATCACGTATTGGTCTGCTGGGTTGATGTTAAAGCGGGGCGGGACGCGTTCACCGCTGTCAGGTGGAACGAAAAATCACGAAACATTGCGTGATCCCATTCGGCAGGTGATGCTCCGTAGTACTGAGATAGGCACTTGGCGTCGTGGCGGGAACAGGGAGATGGCAGTTGCTCCCCTAAATTTTGGGCTGTCGGAAAATTACCGGAATTTTTTTCCTGGAAACTTCTAGTTCACAAATGCAAAATTTTGGAAACATTTGGCACTGGCAAAATTGAAATTTTGATCACCCATAATCTGCTCTGTCGGAAATTTGTAATCTATGTCGGCAAACTGCAGCTTCCTCCCGGCCCCGCCTACTTTTTTAACCTACGACGCCGCTGGAGATTGGTTACCATTAGGCTCTACAGACAGACAATCTTTAACGTTTTTCTGCTAGAATTAAGAGCCGATACAAAATTACCAAGATCGAAGGTGCCGGCAGGTCGAGCGGACGCTGGACAGACGAAAAGCTGTATTAACAGCAGCAGCAGCAGCAAAAGTAGGACCGAACTGGTCATTGCTGTCATCCTTAGTACGGTATAGGGGATGTCAGACGGCAGCCAAGGGCATCACTAAACAGCACACAAGCAAAGACGCACAATGCTACAGAACCGGTAGCCACAGACACACTACGGCGAAGCTATACGGCAGTGTCCACAGTGGCGTAGACAAGGATGGGGGAGGAAAATGCAGAAAGCACAGGCTCCCCCCCCGATCTCCACACAAGACAAAAACATGCGTTCAAAGAGGACTAAATTTGTCAGTTTGGTCAGTTTATTCTCAGGAAAATAATAAAAATTGTTGCCACCGGATCTCAAATTGCAAAGCTACAATCTACCAAATTCAATTTCGGCTGGGGCTCTGCCACAGACCCTGCTAAGAGATCCCCCAATCCCCGTAGCTGCATTTTAAGGGTCCTACATCTAAGGGGAGGGGAGGGAAAGAGGAAAGGAAAAATGAACGAAGAGGCAAGGCTGGAAGTAAGAAGGAGAGGGACGGAAGCAGGAAGGGAAAAAGAGGGGAAGAGAAACGAGGACTCCAGCTGACATTAATTTCTAACTACGCCACTGGGGGATATTGATTATGGCTCATCAAATCCTTGTAATAGTATACTATCTGAGTAAGTATAAGCACTACTAAGTAAGTAATCTTTCATTTCTCAACGGTCAAACGCCGTCGACATTAATAAACATAAAATTCAACAGACAGACGTGTGAATACAATAAAAAAGAAAAAAAAGAGAACAAAAAACTTAACCAAGAATGTCATGTTGCATTACTGATGTTCTGGTACAACCCATCAGCATGCAGTTGTTTAATCTGCATCTTCAAATACTGCAAATTTTGCACTACAAGTTTACAATGCGCTCTCTTACTGAGGTGACTTTTCTGATCAAAAATTTATCGACTGAAATTTCAATAATCGCTAAAAAATTTCAACCACTAATCACGTGATCACTCGTGATAACTTCCGCGGCTCTGATTCAAATTCAACAAAGAATTCGACGACTGACGCCGCATCAAAACTGCATCCAGGGCGGGACAATATATACAGGGTGCGACAAAAAGCAGACCTCAAAAAATTTGCCATGTCTGCCAAATATTCCGTGATTTTAGAAATTCTTTCACCGGCACATTCCCACTCGAGAATTTGTAATGACGTGATCGTTAAATATTCCGCCACACCTTAACTGTGTTGACACACTACCTTGTGATACATAAGTTGTCAAAGGTAACTATTGCCTAATCGAAATAAATGCACATTATGCAAAATCTTATCTTTCGCCAAAGCAGTTTCCTAACAATTTTCTATAAATTCACTACTATTTTAAATTCCATTGCGTTCAGTTTTAGACTTCCACGGTTCACCGCCAGAATGTGCCGCGGTGAAAGAATTTTGAAAAGCGGTCAATATTCGGCGGAGATATGTACAAAAGTTTGCAGGACTCTAGTTCCTGGCACAGTGCCAGGCGCACTCTGCATGCAGCAGACGGTGGCGACCTCGTGTGACCTGAACGAGCAACAAACAGTTCAAATCATCATCAACCACGACCGACCAGGCCACCACAACTTAGCAGGAAGTGGACGTCGGAAATAGATCGAATCAATGCATCAGTGATTCATGAATGAAAGGCTATGAATGACGTAGCATGGCGTGGCGTGGCGTGCTGCACGAATATGTGACATTTCGCCGGTTTTCTTTGATCCCTGGAGTGTTACACTTCGCCGGTTTCGGGCGACGGCGGCGGGAGGGGCGCGGCCGGAGGCTGGCTGTGGGCGGAGCGTATGAGCAACGACGTGCGTCGCTTTAATGTAGCCTATATACTGCTCATCACGTAACCATCTATAACACGAGCAGAAATTCCATGCAAAGTATGTGCGGCTTTGAAATGAACTCAACTCAAAGACAAAACATTTGCACATAGGTTTCATGCCTGCTCAGGCATATATCGATCAAGTATATATAAAAGATGTAGGCCCCTTTACCGAAAAAAACAAACGTGGTAGTCAAGATGGAGGGTCGACGTGTTGAAAGAACACTTTCTTCTCACTTGAACGAAACTATAGTAGTGTACAAAAGCGATCGTAAACCAGGATTTGTATACCGATTTAATCTTGATAAAGGAGTGCAGTACACGTG
>Ga0056128_1003389_pt1 | contig 19517 bp, 9 predicted proteins | sample WorMetLIZISLAND2_FD_71113 | JGI IMG/M metagenome (GOLD analysis project Ga0056128, IMG submission 71113) | Marine gutless worms symbiont microbial communities from Max Planck institute for Marine Microbiology, Germany - Olavius geniculatus... ... | reverse complement strand
TAAACAATAAAAATTGCTGTTTATCAAAACGTCACTGTGACGTCATCGGCAGTAACGTGTAACCAGTTTTTGAAAATTAAATAGCATTTTTAGCATGAACATTTTTGAATGCTGAAAAATCGGTGGGCAGTCATGTTAAAAAGTCTATAACTTCGTCGTTTTTCAACAGAATCACATTTCACTTGGCAGTTAGATGTAGAAGGTTTCAGTAAATAATTAGTAATTAGTTAAGTTTTGTTTTTTTTGTATTTGTTTGCTACCTTTGATGGTGAATAAAGATGTATATAAAGATGTAAAATTTCATATTAAAATTCCAAACGGTTGCTGAGAAAACGGCGAAAAAATTTAGGGGTCCACTTTTTTTTCTGCCGCAGCCTGTAGACGTTTAGACTCAGTGTGATCTTTACTGTATATAGCATAAAACAGGCAAGATATAGAAGCCTGCAACGATGACAATGTTGACGATGGATAGATGACACGTAACTAGAAATTACTTATTCCAGTTAGTGTCATTGGCTTTGACTTTCTCAATATTAGCGTACAACCTTCACCGCTAAAACAGGTGCATACACAGATGTAGTTTATGCAAGCTAATTTTTTTTATAGAAATGCCTTTAAATCACACCGAAAGTCTCGTTGAATAGACAGGGTTTATAGGTTACCATTCGTTTGTAATAAAATTTGACAGATTTATCAATGAAACTCCATATAGGGATTGAGAAATGAGGACGCCACATTTTCGACATAGCTTGTTTAAAGGCCTACACGGGAAATAAAACAAAAATTTTAAAATCGATATAAAATTAAAATTGGAGCTCACGATGAAAAGTTTTTTTTGTGTCAGGCTATGCGTTATATTTTTAACAAATCGATATCAGATCAATATTTACCATGTAACAAAACGTAAGCATATGCGTTACGTTACGTTTTCGAAGAAAACGGAAATATAAAAAAGCGCTGGATGTGAAACTGAATTGTAAACAAACTGAAGAAAAGTGTGAAAATCGAAATATAGTTATTGCGTCTTGGCAATCGGTTTGTTTTATTATTGGTTAATGTGAATTGACAGCTTACGATGTGGCAAGATATTAATGTTTATGTGTAATTTAAATTGAAATAGAAATAAAACTAACGCAGTGACTACACACGGCCGGCCGTATGTATAGGCAAATTAGGCATATGTACACAACAACAACAACAACTACTACTACCTCCCGTCCGGACCGCTAGTGTGACCACACCTTTAGACCCACAACGTTTGCTGCTACAGACAATTCAGTCTTAACCCTTAAGTCTTAATGGGTTATGCAACTATCAGTGCATGTGGAGCATTGAGTACGCTATCTACTACAATTAATTTGCTTCGTGCTGCGGGTTAATACTGGACAAAATCATTGCAAAAATTTGACAAATTGCATTTTTGTCCTGCTTAGAAGCTATGGCAAGTATTATACAACAAATCAGAATGAAGCAAAACTCCTCTTTCGTGGCCATTGTCTCCTCCACGCACGCTGGCACTCATCGGGGCTTTGTTCCCGTAGGCACCTTTAGACCATTACGGTCTGGGCCTGACCAAGCCCGCCACCTTCCTGAGGCTCCGGTCCCCCGGCCACGAAAGAGCGTGCAGTCGCATACACGAGGCGTCCCCCATGCTCTGAGCCACGATTGTATACTGTGACCTGCTATATACGTACATTAGAGGTCAGTTTACGAAATAATGGTGTCAAGTCATTTTATCTGTTTAACCCATTCATGCCTAGCGTCCCCAAAATGGGACACCTAGTTTGACGGCAAACTATAAATCAATTCAGGCACTAATGGTTTAACTAAAATTGGTCTTCAGCTGAAGTCGCAGTTAAAGTTGGCATCAGCCAGTGTCACAGTTTTTATGGCATAAATGTTACGTTATGTATGCTTATGTATGTGTGCTGTGTGTCAGAAATGGCTGGTGCCAGTGCCGGTGTTGGTACAATCCAGAGATTGGATGAAGCGGTTGTAAATCGTATTGCAGCTGGTGAGGTCATACAGAGGCCAGCAAATGGACTAAAAGAAATGATTGAAAACAGGTCAATACTCTCTGCTACCAAATTACTAATTTCTGAATTACACCCTTATTTATTTATTTCCTAAATTATTTTCTTACTTTCTGGTCATTGCTAGTAGGTAAGTGAACAAGTAAAACCATGTGTCAGCAACTTACAGACCTGTGCATTGCCTATATTATATTATATTATATTGCATATATTAGATTTTTGGCAGTGAGGGTGCATACAGTATAATCGATGATAGATCATATCTCTCACATAATCTGTCAAAATGTTACCTTTTGTGTTTATTGCACCATTACTCTGTAGTCTGTGCATCAGACTTTGGGCTTCGTAGCCACCTCCGAAGCCACACCCAACTGACCTCTAGCACAGCGTCACCGTCGTAATCGACAGACTACTCCAAGGCAAGGCAAGGCAAGGCACCATTACCAGATTTATAAGCTTGGTAAGGGGTCGTCCGTAAATGACGTCACGCGCCGAGGTGGGAGGGGGGGGTTCACAATATCATGCGCGATGCGTGATGTATGGCGGAGGGGGTAAAAGGCTGTGTGACGTCACACACATAACATCTGTGGCAAGGCCTGGCCAGGGAGTTGTGGATGATAGTGCTAGTATTCAGGAGATTATTTCTACATATCAAAACTTTGACACGTATACTATGCTTACTGTTGCAAATGTGTTAAATCATACAAAAATTTGCATTGTGTTCGAAACTCTTATAGATCTGTAGGCTATACTACAGACTGCAAAGGGGGTAGAAGTTAAGAAGTTTGTGATGTCATATTGGGGGGTTCAGAGCAGCGTGACAAAATGTGACAAAGGGGAGGGGGTTATTTTTTTCTAAAATTGCTTGACATCATTTATGGATGACCCCTAACTCAGAAACAGTGTGCCTTTTTGCCCAATTTTGTTTTAGCTGTCATATCTTTTGCAATATTTATCATTGTCTGCTGAACAGTGAATTATACTAAACAGTGAATTATCAATTGATTGATTGATTTTGGAGTTGACTAAATTAAAAATTAATGACAAGATTAATCAGTATTCAAAAGTCTTCATGGTGATAATAAAACGTTAATTGGTTAATTTCAGAACAAATTCACGTCACAGAAATGCACTACAATGTACCTGGTAGATAAAATGAGGAGCAGTCGTTTTGATAAGCAATAATTATTTGCTTCGGAGAATGTGATTAAATTATACAAATTCTTAATGCGTGAAAAGCTAAGTATTCACAATTTTGTCAGTTACTGGCTCTAACTGATTGACTGGTTAATTGATTAGTTAGTTGAATGATTGACTGATTGAAATAAAGATCTGATAAAGTGACATCTGTTTAATCGTGTTGTTGAAATGTGTTTACTGTGCAGTTTGGATGCTAAGGCGACCAACATTCAGCTAACAGTACGAGATGGAGGACTCAAACTGATGCTCATTCAGGACAATGGAACCGGCATTAGGGTATGGCAGTATTATTAATAAAGCTGTCAAATTAACGTGTTAATTAATGCATTAATAAATTAACACGTGTTTAAAAAATTGACACACATTAAAAAAATTACTGCACATGCGTAAATTTATTTAATTTACTAAATTCTGTTAAGCAAAAGTTCCAATATTCCGTTAAACTGCAGTTATTTGACAATCGAATGAATTCAAGTAACTAAACTGTAGTTGCCCTTCCATCACTACTTTGGTAGTAAGGATCTCAAGCGTTTGAAGTCAAAACTAATAACATGGCTGGAATGGCTAGCTATTGGTGTAGACTACTGATGCAGAATGAATCGTGCAAAAAACACAGAGTTAAAGTGTGGGATCATTACTAATTAGAGCATGTAACAATTTAAACTTTAAAAAATAGTTGCTGTTACAAAAATTAATGATTAATTAGTCATTAATGTTGATTACAAGCTAACGGCGGTAATTGCCAAGGAAAATGCATGTTCTCATTTAACAATTTTTTTAGTGCTGTGCTATAAGCACTGAGATGCATCCAAGCTATATTAAAGAATATCAGGCTCAGCCCAACATAAAATTGGAGTATTTTGCTGGACATGGTTTGGGCATCGCCGTCACTGCAAGTTTTCTGCAGTAAACTGAAGACCGAACATTTTGCTCAATCTTACAGCTACTCTGACTAACAGCATCTCATTGCACTGACAACTACGTGACTTCACTGTTACTGATTGTTATGTGTTTTTGCAGTCTTCATGCCACATTTAAGTACATTCATTCGTCATCATCATCAAGCTGTTTTGTTATTTTTTATTTCAGTTTGCCAGTGTTTGTGTCATGTTAGCGCGGAGACATGGAGATTGTCTGCGAGCGGTTTACAACGAGTAAGATACGGTCATTTGATGACCTGTCTAGTGTGGCGACGTATGGCTTCCGTGGAGAGGCTTTAGCCAGCATCAGTCACGTGGCACATGTGATCATTGTTACTAGGACTGCTGATGACAAATGTGCTTTCAGGTACGTTGTTTATCAATGGTGTAGATATTATCTATGCTCTCTGGTCAACTCAGCCTTCTATCCTCAGCGGTATGCGATGTGTTTCATGGTGAGGTGTTGGCCTGATTTAGCCATGTAGCCATGTTAGCTTTGTCGCCTGAACTGCCAAAGAAAAATGTGCTTTCAGGCATGTCATTTCTCAGTCGTGTAGAATATTATCCCTGTTTTAAGGTCAACTCAGCCTCTTACCCTCAGCAGGATGATGGGAAATTAGTAGTAGCATCAGCCACATGGCTTAAATTAGCATTGTTATGAGAACTGTGTGTTTTTAGGCATGTTATTTCTTATTGCTTTAAGGTCAACTCAGCTTCCTAACCCCATTGGGATGATGGGAAATAAGTAATAAGTAAGTCAGTGAGTGAGTAAAATACATGAATTTATTTATCACATCAGGCTAAAAAATAATTTCCAATGCACTGAAGCTTTAGTCACATAGCTTTTGTCAGCATTATCAGCCTCAGATGACAGAGCATATTTTCATTGCAGAATCCTTTACAGCTGTTGATTAATGCTGGTCAAAAACATTTTGTATTAATACAGATGTCTATCTAATAATGTGTTACATTTTTTATTTGTTTTACAGTCTTAAAGCAGCATTCATGGCTATTTTTTGTGGCACCGTGATGAGCTTTTTTTGTGCGTCGAGCAGATGATGTAAGAGTATGTTTGAATTAACCCTAAATTTTTAATTTTTCCCTTGGAATAATCATAGTGAACAGAGGTTGTTGAACAGGCTGTGATGGCAAACTGGAATATACCTATATATTTCTGTCTGTAATTGTGGGTTTAATATGTTGTGTATGGTCAGTTATTGTGATGGCAAAGTGAAATATATTTGTCTGTTTTTGTTGTGTGTAAACATTGTGGGTTTACTTCGTTGTGTAGGGGCAGTTATTGTGATGGTATACTGAAATATGTTCATTTACTTGTGTGTATAATTGTTGGTTTAATTACCGGTAATAATTATTTTGTGTAGAGGCATTTATAGTGATGGGAAACTGAAAGAACCAGTGAAACCATGTGCTGGCAACGTGGGCACCCAGATCACTGTCAGTATTACTTTCCTTAAGATTATTTCATCTTACCGTAAACATTGTCAACCTGTCATGCCAGGGTAATCCACTTTTTTAATGGTTAGTGTGCACAGTACTTTTATTACAATACAATACAGAGCGAGTGTATAAGACTACTGCGCATAGAGCTAATCACTACCACTGCTACAACTACTAGTACAGTTACAGAAACAAGAAACTAAAATTCGATTAAGTTTTGGGTGAGTTTTGTGAGTGTTTTTGGTGGGTTTTTCTATGTAGATTTGATGAGAAAATGTTGCTTGTTGTTCATTTAGGCTTTTGTTGTTTGTCAATGTGAGTCAAAAACATGTCACCGAACTTTTGTTTATATTTTTCGTAAATATTGATTTCTTTCTGAAATTCTTCACTGGGATGCTTTGCAGATAATTTGGGATAAAATTGTTGCGAAAGGTACTCCCAAATTTATACACTGCATGTGTCAGTGAACGAGTTTTGAAAATTGATTTATATTTAGCAGAGATATGGACAAAGGTTTAATGGTGTGTTTTTTGATACACGGTGTATACTCGTAGGTGGAGGACCTGTTTTATAACGTTCCAACCCGCCGTAAAGCTCTGAAAAGTGCTTCAGAGGAATATCAAAAGATTATCGACATTGTCAGCAAGTCAGTGTTCAATTACTGTAGTAGTAGTTTAGTAGTAGTATTAGTATTAGTAGTAGTAGTTGTTGTTGTATTAGGTGTAGTATAGTATTGGTAGTAGATGTGAATCTCTATAAAGTGCTTTGAAGGAATACCAGATGTTTATCAACATTTTCTGAATGTCGTTGTTTAGCTACTGTAGTAGTAGTAGTATTATTAGTGTTTGTTGTTGTAGTGATGGCATTAGTTGTAGTAGTAGTTGTTGTAGTGCTGTTAATAGTTGTAGTAGTAGTAGTAATAGAGCACTGATAAGTGCTTCAGAAAAATATCCAAAGATTATCAACATCGTTATCATTTACTTTGTAGTTACTGAACTTACAGTAGTAGTAATACTAGTTTAGTAGTAATAGTTGTTGTTGCTTAGTTTTAGTTGTTTACAGCAACCTTTTGAAGTTTCAGATTGTTGTTTGGTTGTAACTAAATATTTATTGATTGACATGAACATTTTTTGTTCACCTGTTGCATTGTTTTATGAACTCATTTTATGATAAATGACTGCAAACTGTAGTCTGCTTATGCTTTGTTTGCTTGTTTTAGTTATTTAAGTGCACATTTTAAAAATGTTTATTTGTGCAATGTGCCTCAAATTTTTAGTTTTTTTTTGTATGCATGCAGTTTTTTTATACCATTAGATAATTTTTTGTTATTAATATTATCTACTATTTACCCCTTGAATCATTTTAGAATTTTTGCTCAGTCTCTGTCTACTTTTTAAAAATCTTATTTCAATTTTATTTTTGATTGTGATACATTCTGGGCCTGAAGAAATGCACTTTTTTGGTGTGTAATGTCAGGTATGCAGTTCACAACAGTGGTGTTGGCTTTACACTGAAGAAGGTACGAAAGAAGCTGGTTGACTTTTCTCTTCGATGTAGTTCATAATACTAATTTAACTTACTTATAGCAACCAATAACAAGAACTGTGGCTTTTACTTAACATATTTCAGCTTGTAATGTCTCATCTGGCATTTTCAGCTGGAATATATTTGGCTAGAATACTCCACACTAGCATTGCAAATAATGTAAATCCTTAAGAACGATCTCAGCAAACTCAGCTCCTGAGATTCAATTTTGTTCGACCTTGATGCTATACGAATCAATTTACTTACCTGTTTGCTTGCTTGTGGCTTTGCGGTCAGCTGCATTATGAGTCCTGTTCGTTCGCTTTTCTATCTTTCCCATATGGGCTCTCGACGTGAACACAAAAAGGTGCAGATTAGCCAAAATTTGTGCGAAGGTTTCTAGGTGTAGGAATGACCGGAGTTCCAGTTTTCCGCCTAACGGGTCAAAGGTCAGGGTGAAGTTACAGTTTCGCGGCTGTAGGTGGATGGCTGCATAATATGACAGAGGTGGGCTGAGGTATTTGTGTGTTTTTTGGTCATTTTGCTGTAGCAAGGTGAGAGTAACTCAGAAGTGAAAACGCCACCAAAATCAACTCAGCTGGACAATATCCGTACTATCTATGGACCAACCGTTGCCAGGTACTGCTGCTAGTGTTACTGTAGCGGCCTAACTAGTTCTGCAACAACTACTCGTACTACTATGTTACTACTACTATTACAGCTACAAGATCAACACAACTTGACAACATCTACAGACCGACCGTCACAGTAATACTACTACTACTACTACTACAACTACGATTACTACAATAACTACAACAACTATTACTATACTACAACTGCTATAATTATTTATATTGCAGATGGTGCTTTGTAGCTGTGAGGTGTGTTTTCGTGAAAAGCTATAGACATTAAGGAGGTTTTGAATCTGACATGCACATCTTTAGAGCTCATTGTAATGTTGTTTTAGTTGTCGCCATTTTGTTGGTAGTCAGTATCCCATCGTAGTTATTTGTGTAAACTGATAGTGCATATTGCTGTTATTGAAATGTTGCAAGTACGTTTAGAAGATTTTCTTCTTGGTCTTGAAGTATCAGTAAATAAGTGAGTGAGTCCCACCCGACACAGTACAGGTCATTTCGGGGATGGCCTTTCCAGACAATGCTCATAGACATTATAATGAAACAGAAAGTTTTACTTTTAAGGGAAAACCTGTTATGGAACACAAAACACAAAAAATGATTTAAATCTAAAATTGTAAGAACTCTCTATTATGAGCATGCATATGTAGCAGTAATGGCAGTTCTAATAATCTTCCCTGTTTTCCTCCAGACAGAAGTAGCAGCAAAGCTGATGTATTAGTAGTAGTAGTTGTTGTAGTTGTAGTAGTAGTGCTGTGTTATTGCAGAGAACTATTGGACGTGAAGTTGGAAGATTCTCGCCTGGGTCTTGAAGTCTCGGGTCTTGTATCAAACGCCAACTACAACGTCAAGCGAGCCGTCTTTTTGCTCTTCATTAACAGTGAGTTGTAGTAGTAGTAGTAGTAGTAGTATAAGTCTTAGTATTAGTTGTAGTATTGTCAAGTTTAACATCAAATGAGCTGTCTTTCTGCTTAAAGTCAGCAGCAGTGTTAGTCAGAACTAGGAGAGTGGAAGTATAGTTTAATCTGAAATCTGGGAAATGCACTATATATATATTTTGAATTATGTTTACTACTTGTGATGAATTGTGCACTTAATAGTAACAAACACTTGTAGAAAAATGTCATAAAATTTGCTTTATTTGACCAGGTGGAAATCTTGAGTATTAGTTTCACGTAGTTTGTGGTTGCAGACAAATCATGGGAGTTGATTTGATGCTGGTTTGGCTTAGTTGGTAATGTCGATGGTCAGATCATCGAAGTTAATCAACGCCAGGCGTGGTTAGTACTTGGATGGGTGACCATTGGCATATTTGTAAACTACCCCAGTATGTAGCCAGCCACCCAGGTCAACTCAGCCTGGGCATCCCTCCATGGATAGGCGCAATGAGTATCAGCTAAAGCTCCGACTTTTGCTCGGACATAAACAGACACACTGCCTAATGTATTAACCCAATGCATTTTTGGTCTTGCAGTGTAAACTGGTGTCTGGCTGAGGGCTAAGGAAATGCAGATCAGTGTAACGCTGTGGGCCTAATGGCTAAGGACGGACTTCACAGCTTATGTCACAAGATTGTTGTTTTTCCTCGTAGATAGGTTGGTGGATTCATCATTGCTGCGTAAAGCTATTGAATCAGTTTACACGACTTACCTGCCGAAGAACACACATCCATTCGTCTACCTCAGGTAACTGTGAGCAGACTGGTCTTGTTTGCTAATGAAACTACAAAACTTTCTTAGTTTGTGTTTCTGGAACCAATCCGAAAGTGGAACAATTGATCGTTTGCTGAGATATGGCCATTTGAAGTTCTTCCAGGAAACCTCTTCCAGGAATGTATATCGGTCTTTGGCGAGTGGGTCCTCAATATTCATTACACTGATGTCGTACACTTCTTCGTTACATTAGGAATGCAGCATGCACTGAGTGAAAAGAATGTTTTTGTGGCTATTTTCTGCAGTTGTGGTGTATGTTACAGCTGTTTGGCTTAATTGGTAGCATCGTCAGTTGCATCAACGAAGTTAATCAACGTCAAGACTGGTTAATACTTGGATGGGTGACTGTCAGTATGTAACTGAGCGCTGTGGAAATGGAGATCAGCGCTGCCTTATGGGCTTTATGGCTTGAGAAGGACATTGCATTTTGTTTATTCTTCTACCAAATTTGGCAGATATACCACTGCCCCATGATCATTGCCATGGCCAGTACTATTACTATGGTTATTATTAGAGCTGTTGATGTGTTAATGTTTTTAATGCATTAATTAAAGCGTTGTTAACGCAGCCAGGCCTGTTGAGAGGGAGAGTAGGGGGGTAAGTTACCCCGTCCCCACAACGTTTGAGGGCCCCGCTTGTAGAATATAGCAAGTTAGAAACACATGTTAAACGTATAATCAACAATAACTGTCGTCATAGCTAGCATAGAAATCTATTAGCCTGTCGTCGAAATAATTACTTTACAGTACTGATGAAACGGCAACTAGGCCTAGGCCCTACGTGTCAGTTTAGTTACTCGAATTCATTTGATTCCGCAGTTTAACAGAACACTGGAACTTTTGCTTCATGGAATTTAGTCAATTAACATAAATTTACGTATGTGCGTTAATTTTTTTAATGCACGTTAATTCTTTAAACGCGAGTTAATTTATTAGTACATTAATGCGTTAATTAATGCGTTAATTTGACAGCTCTAGTTATTATTAGTATTATTGTTGCTCAGTAGATTGTGCTGCTTGTTACAGTTTAAGCATTCTTCCGCAGAATGTGGATGTAAACGTTCATCCGACTAAACATGAAGTGCATTTCTTACACGAGGACACGGTGATAGAATCTATACAGCGAGCTGTTGATAGCAGACTACTGGGCGCCAACTCTTCGCGGACTTACTACATGCAGGTCTATAAATTTTCGTTAAATCACTGTTTTCATTATTTTTATTAACATTCAGTGCTGTAAGGATGTAATGCTGTTTCTTTCTTTCTAGGAGAAGTTGGAGAAGAAAGGTTAAAGAGTATGTATAGCTTTTCACGGGAACACATCTCAGGCTATGAAGCATCACCTGCCATATATGAGATCAAGCAGAAATTGCCTGCTACCTGACACAGGTCAACTTGCCTCCTTTTAGTCACAGCCGTATTCGATTTATTTACCTTGGATAGATGGAAGGCTGAGTTGACCTTGGTGATTGGTCATATACCTAGATTCTGGCTTTGCATTCAGGTGTGTCGACACAGCATGGCTCCTGGATACCTGATCGATCTCTGCCAGTAGCCAGCATTGATGGCCGCACAGCCACCGTGTGCAGCCTGCAGACACAGGCTAGCGCATCGGCCAGGCCAGACAGCCCCAGTCAGACATTACTCATCTTGTCTAAAGGTTAAAGGTGGTGATATAGCTCTTCATGGGGAGCCCATCTCAGAGCTACGGAGCGTCACCTGCCGTATGGGATCACACAGTGTTACCTGCCACCTGACACAGGTGAATGCACCCCACCTTAACCCTAGCCAGACATGCCGGTACTTGATTTACCTACCCTGGAGGGATGGAAGGCTGAGTTGAACTTGGTGTTGGTTATATACCCAAATGGTTTATCTGTCCACAGACAGTAGTCACCCGTCCATCATTGTAAGTCCAACATCCTGGCATTATGTCACCAAGCCACTATACAGCCCAAGTTAACTTTATTAACAGACAGCATTATTAACTGACTGAGTCAGTCAGTCCTGGTAACAGAGCGTATTGTTACACAGAACTCGCTGTTTGTTTCCTAGCATTGGTTGTAAATATGGCCAGTACTCATTTTTGCTACCAACAGAAGGATGGCCATTCTAAGTTGGCCTCAGTGGCTGAGTGGTTGATTTTCATACTAACCCAGTTGTGCTTAGAATATCTTGATTGATGCTACTAATGCCCTGTTTACACGATCAAGCTGGCTCGACAAGCAGGCTGTATGTTAGCTGGACAAGCCAGCTCCATGTTTGCTTGACATTTGCTCGACGTTTGCTTGATGTTTGCTATGTTCTATGCATGCTTCATGTTTGCTCGATGTCTGCTCGATGTCTGTTATGCTCTATGCATGCTTCATATTTGCTTGACGTTTGGTCGACGTTTGCTTGATGTTTGCTATGTTCTATGCATGCTTCATGTTTGCTCGATGTCTGCTCGATGTCTGTTATGCTCTATGCATGCTTCATATTTGCTTGACGTTTGCTCGACGTTTGCTTGATGTCTGCTCGATGTTTGCTTGATCGTTTAAACGGAGTATAAGTACCACTATAGAAGATCACTCAAAAAGTTGTGAACAGTGTTTGGTGAAATTCTGCGTGCTAGCTTGGGTTGTGGGATAAATTTGTTAGAGGCTAAAGTTTTAAAGTCAGAGTATTGTTTCACATTTGAAAGTACATCGTTGTCAATTTGCAGACATTGAAGCCATTGGTGGACACTTCTGACGTCATAAATACATCATCTTCTGATGCTGTTAAATCTGCTGCAAGTTCTTCATCAGGTAAAGTGCTGACATTGAAATTTTGTTACTTGAGGTGCTGTGGAGAACTTTTGGTTGAATAAATTTATTGGTTGAATTAGTGACAAATTAGTGACTTATGTAAGTTAATTAAATTACAATGCTTGTTAGTTCTTGTGGTCAATGAAAGTCATAATTTTGATCGTTAAATCCTTTTATTCTTCTGTATTTGATGCCGTTGCTTTTTGCTTGATGGACTGGCTTAACTTGTAAATCAGTTACTTTGGATGGAGATATACAGATAACAAAGCTCTGGAAGGACTTCTCTTTTTTTACTTATTTACGTTCAGCTTACTTGTCTGCCCCGTTTTCTTGCTGGATGCTCTCTGGTTTCTGTATTAGTGTGACACATGATGCCATGGTGGCAGCTTGCCGGCAACAACATGCAATCACAATAATTTTTACTCGCATATACATGACGCTTGTCATCAGTATTTGACAACAATCGACAACATCTGTTAGATGCAGGCAACAACAGCTGCCGTCAAGTGGTGGTTGCCCCATTGATTAACAAAATGGCTGTCAAATACTACGATAGAGAGACAACAACTTTGGACTCATCTATTGTGTGAACCATTGGGAATTCCTTATCTTTTCGGGGCGTTTGCCACCCCGTTTTCATATTGCCAGACAGGCTTGTCAGTACAATAACAGCAACAACAACAAACTCACTTATCTGTTGTTTGGCAGGAGGTTTGGGTCAGGTGTCTGTTTTGGGTTATGTATCGACCTAACGCATGGTGAGGATCTGTCATCGTTATGTGTTGAAACTGGATGCATTTCTGTTCTCTTGTAACTATTACCATTACTACTCTCACCATTTCTACTACCACTACCACTACATCTACTCCTACTCCTACTAATACTACTACTACACTGTGTCCCAAAAACCAAGCCACTTTCAGTTTTTGAATAGCATTGTTGTACATAGCCAAACTGCGACTTCTGTATTTTACAAGGTAGCGTAGCAACAGTATTAAGGTGAGGTTGGCAAAATTATAGTTATTTACTCTAAGTTTTTTCTTGATGTTGCGTGCCAAAAATTATTAAAATCGGGTGATGTTTCACAGAGCTATTCTAAAAATCAAAATGGCTTTGTTTTTTTGGACACATTGTGCTGTGGTTTATGTAGGGCGTGTGTCGGCGCAGCACATGGTGCGAACAGACAGTCGTGAACAGAAGTTGGATGCCTTTCTTGTCTCTCGTAACCCTTTGGCAGGCACGACGTCAAATAGTCTGTCAACAGTTAGCATGGATGACAATGCATCAGACTTTGTCACTGATATGGTTCTCCATTTTTTTACTTTGATATCTATGCAGCCATTGTAATAGGCTCTTATTACAGATTCTGCCCATTTGTCTGTCTGTTCGTCTCTTCATTTGTCTGTACATACTGATTCTTAACTTGAAACAAGAAATTTGAGCTAAAGCTCACGAGACACACAAAAGACTATAGCAGTTCCTGTTTGCAAACTGTCAGCCTATCTCCAGCCATTTCAATGCAGTTCATTCTTGGAGTGTGCGCTGCCACCGAAGATCACAAAAATTAATAAAACCCCTTTTTTGGAAGTTCAGAGTCTTCCAAGGTCATCTATCTTGATACGACTAAAAGGCTCGTCACTAGTGCTTGTTGTGATAGGCAGTATGCCAATGGGGATCTGCAACCATTTTCATGAAAGACTGGCCAACAACGGTAAAATAACGACTTTTTGCGGGGGTACTGCTTTTCGATGCTCTCGTGCGCAGGTTTTATTGAACCCAGAAGATCAAGACTTGGATCATCGAAATCTACGTTCAATGCTCAAAAAATTTCATACGCAGCTTGTTTATGTCTATTTCAATTGGGTTTGGCGCAGTTCGCTTTTGAAATGTGTCTCGCAGCCCGAAATCGCCAATAGATACATAAGAACCCCTATTTTAGCGTTCAAAGTCGTCCAACGTCATTGAATTTGGTGGCAATCAACAGCCAGTGTATGACTTTCTATTAGTGATTAATAGTAACCTAAGCCCTATCTCGCAGCGTTACAGCGACTTATTGGCTAAAAATCACAAATTTTTCTTACCCCCTTTCATTTAGCGCTCTCCTTTGGGGTGATCCTCTTGGAATTTATGGAAAAGCTTTACGGTTCCCGAAACTAGAGTCTTCCAGGCAGCTGACGGTGAAGATTTGGCGACCCTATCTTGCACCGTTTTTGACTGATCCACTCATGTGACGGACGGACGGACAGACGGACAGACAGACGGACAAACAGAATTGTGATGGCTAAGACGTGCTCAGTAGCTGCTTTTGTGCGTAAAAAGATGCATAAGAAGAAGATTTCGCATTCGCATGCAGTTTGATCAATTTCATAGGAGTTCATCTTTTTTTCGGCACTTTGATCTGGTGAAAGTTAAACTCAATTAAGCTAGCATACAATTATAGTTAGCTAGGTGATCGGCTTTATTAACAGCCAATGTGAAATTGGTGTGGAGGTTTTTAACATCGGAAGTAGCCTGTGAGCCAGCTTTTAGCTCAAAATATCAAAGTTCATGTGCACGGTCTCAGTATATGTTGGCACTGAGTCGACATAGTGTTTTAGTTAACGTGAAAGTTGAATCATTGAAAGTAATTTATTTTTGACTGTTGACTTTCACGCCATTTTCGAATTCCGTATGTAAAGTTAGAAAGGTTGGGGCAATAACTTGGAATTTTCCAAAAAAAACAGCTGCACATTTTGGCAGAATAGGTGCTCACAGTTTTGTAGTTTGCCCCTGAATTTTTTTGAGATTGGTGAATTCCAGCATTAAAATTTTGTATTTTTGGAAAAACATTTTCTGACAAAAAACATTCTTTCAACACGCCGAAACTTAGCAGGAAATTGACCACCTTGCCATGAAACCACCACATGTGGTTTGAGTTGAAGTGAAATTTTAATGGAAACACTTCAATGAAAGTTGACATCAATTTGACAGGTGGTCAAACTGCGACTCTGACTACTACTACTACTACTCACTGCTGTTGGCTTTGTGCTGTGTGTTCAGTCGATGGCCGCATTCGACATTGACACATCAGTGGAAGATGACGTCACCATGGCGACAGAATCTGGTCAAACTATGACTACAACTACAACTAATACTACAACAAGAACTACTGCTACAACAACAACAACATCATCATCAGCAGCAGCAGCAGCTGGTACAAGCTCTCAAGAGCCACAACTACGACAAATCAAGCTTACAAGTGTCTTACAGCTTAGAGATGCCATTGACAAAGACATGCATTCTGGTCAGTACTACCGCTGCTGCTGCTACGAATGGCAGATTAAACTCAAGAAGGGTCAGTTGTTCTGTGTCTAGGTTAACTCACGGGTTTGCTGACTGAAGGTCAACTTTAACTCTCAGGTTAATTTCGTGCACATTGCAGCATGCATTTCAATGTGTAACACCGTGCCACGAGTTAACCCGGGTAATTTCCCAAGTTAACTTTGTGGTTAACTCTTACTTGTGCATGGAACAATTGATCGTAAGAACAACAAGCATTTTGGTTAGTTAGCGCAGTTAGCATTTTTACCAAATTCCGGATTCTCACTCATGGCCAGTTGCAAGCAACCTTGAGCAAGTTGCTAACCTACTGCATGTTTAGGTCAACTCAGCCTCCTATCCTCAGCAGGATGAGAAATGAGTAGTAGCTCACAAGTTGTGGGGTGAAGGCCTAGTGTGGCTGATTGGGTGATGATAGGTCTGCTAGCTGCAAACCGCAGGTCCATTTGTTTGCTGATGCAAGTAATGGATCGTGTGCTGTGGTATGATATCATTAGCTTATGCCAATCAGCTCAAGGTGTGGCTCGGTAGTCTAACAGTAACATGCCGGACTTTTAATTCTGAGGTCACTCAGGGGCGCAGGTTCGACTCCGCACCGGGACGCTGCCAGGTAACGACCTTAGGCAAGTTGTTCACACACATGTGCCTCTGTCACCAAGCAGTATAATTTGGTACCGGCTTCATTGCTGGGACGTAAACAGGCACACCGCATGATACACTGGCCCCGTACCCATGGTCTCAAAGTGTAAAACTGGTGTCTGGCTGAGGGCCTTAGGAAATGGAGATCAGCGCCGCTCCATGGGCCTTAAGGCTCGGGAAAGGACTTTACATGATCAGCTGCCACTTGCACAGAGATCACAAAGCACTTCTGTTCACGAGTCTTATTTGTGTAAGTGGCACTGTAGAAAGTACTCTGACCTTTAAAAATCAGATTGCATTATTTTTGTGACTAGACTGTGTAATTTTGCACCATCGTTTGGTACCGTTATGTTTCCATCACTGATAGTAATCTTTGCTATTATGCATTTCTGATCAGTTACCGCATTCGGTGCTATAATAACTGTCGTTAGATAGTTGACTGGTCAATGAACCAATGCTTGTAGGGCTGCGTACGTTGATGCAGAATCACACGTTCGTTGGCTGCGTCAGTCCTGAGTTTGCACTGATTCAGCACGACACAAAGCTCTACCTTGTAAACACCACTAAACTCAGGTAGACTTGTCAACTCATTATTTGCACTGTACGTTCATATCTAGACTAGATTTCTTTTGCCTAACGCTGCTATGCTGTTGTAATATGATTGCAATATTTATCTCCACCAAGCCCAAGACGGTGCCCGACCATCTCCTGATTGGAAACGCGCTCGTGGCCGCCCTCCCATCACTTGGATCCACCAGATCTGCCGGGACACGGGAATATCAGTGACCGACGCTCTGCAGCTGGCAGAAGACCGTTCGTTTTGGCGACAAATCGCAACGGCGGAATGCTACGGCTGAACGCTTCGGGTCTTGATGATGATGATGAGTGTTCACTACGTTCACCTTGGCGGAGATAATTTTTGCAATTGCCAAGGTGAACGTGGTGAACATTGGCAGAGGGACATTCAAAACGTATTTTATGTCGATATGTTACTCTGAAAACTTTTCAAAATTTATACACCAATAAGACGCCTATTTCTCCCAAACTTGTATGAGCTTAAACCGGATGTGACATAATTGTAACTTATGACGTCGTAAAGCGTTTTTTATCAGTCTTTCAGCCAGGCTTCCAACGCACGCTAGAGTCATATATTGTTCGGATTGCCAACACTACCACAAAAATTTTTCAAATTTAGAAACTGATTGCAGGTACTGTAAGCAATGTCCCTGCTGTAGGTAAGGTGGTTTAATTTTACGAATCCAGAGTCTCGAACAGCTTGCTGGGTAATAGTAAATTGGAGACTGGATTGCGATGCTTGATTTAGGAGAGATTCTGCGGGGCTCACTTCCAGGCCTCAACACATTAGGGCTCCCCAGGTTGTAGGTATTAAAAATTGTTTAACATTTCACAAAGACGATGGATATCACTAAGTGTTATCTTTTTAATAGAATATTTACGTGCGAAAGCAGCTACTGCTTTTAGCACGTCTTAGCCATCGCAATTCTGTCCATCCGTCCGTCCGTCCGTCTGTCTGTCTGTCCGTTCGTCATAAGTGTAAAACAACTTACTTGGGGGACTGTGTAGTTGTAGTTGTAGTAGTTATCTGGTTGTCTGTATGTATGTTTCAGTATTGAACTGTTCTATCAGTTGATCATGTACAACTTCGGCAACATGGGATACATGCGCCTCTCGGTCGGTTGTTTGTGTGTTGTTTTGGTTTTAGCATTTTTCGTCGCTGTTTTTCAGACCCATCTCATAACCCATCTGTGCCACATTTCATATGCCACCCCTCTAAGTAACTGTACAGTGCTTGCCATGGGGGATGGGCATTCTAATCATTTCTGTTACTCGCTTTCTGAATTGCTTTTGTTTTCTCAAAGGAATAAATATCAGTTTCTGTATGCTTTTAGAGAAAGTATTTTTTAAAATTTTTTTATGAAGTCTTATGGTTAAAATATGTTTGATCAGCAAATCCAGCCCCAGTTACTACCTGGATAGGTGACTGTCTCTGGTCAGGTGAACCATCTCAGTATATAAGGAACACCAATATCAACTCAGCCTTCCATCCCTCTTGGGTAGGTAAATTGAGTACTAGTTAAGTCTGGGCTCATTCACCTGTGTTAGGTGGCAGGTAATACTGTGTGATTTCATATGGTAGGTGATGCTCCATAGCTCTGCCATGGGTTATCATTAAGAGCTGTAGTAACTTACTATTCTGTGTACAGGAGCCGGCACCACTAAACGAGCTGGCAATGCTGGCACTAGACAGTGCTGACAGTGGCTGGTCGGCTAGTGATGGGCCGAAACCAGAACTTGCTCAGTTCGTTGTGGATCTGCTCATCTCCAAAGCTGACATGTTGGCCGACTATTTCTCACTACAGATCAGCAGTGTTAGTCGATTATTTTTCCCTGCCTTTTAGCATGATGTAGCTTATATAGCGCCGGTAATCCAGTATGTCAAAAGACAGAATTCAGAAGTGTAGATTTTATTATACCGATCACCAAGTTTATTCTGCAGTCTTCCAGTAGAACAGTTTATGCCTCTTTCCTGTTCATTTATCTGTCTGTCTGTCTGTAACATAGCTAAAAATATGCATATGGTTAAAGTGGATACAGCATTGAGGAGGGTATGGTGCTTTGTGGGCTCACCTTTTGCTTCGGTTTAGGCCATTCTGACTGAGTCTATTGTGCTATCGTTAGTTGATTTTCAATGGTAGTAGTAATAGAAAGTAATCATTATCTATACTGCAGTTATTGCTAAATCTTGAAATAACTTTGCTACTGAGGCAACTCTGACTGTTTGGTTGATTATGTAGTACTCTGTAGGGCAGAGATCTGTTAAGTCTGCCAATGGTCCAAGACAGCTATACTTCATCTGTCAAAGGCCTGCCAGTGTATCTTTAGTGGTAGTTGTAGTAGTAGTAGTAGTAGCAGTAGCAGTAGTAGTAGCAGTAGTAGCAGTAGCAGTAGCAGTAGTAGTAGCAGTAGTAGTAGCAGTAGCAGTAGTAGTTGCAGTAGCAGTAGTAGCAGTAGCAGCAGTAGCAGTAGCAGTAGTGGCAGTAGTAGCAGCAGTAGCAGTAGCAGTAGTAGCAGTAGTAGTAGCAGTAGCAGTAGCAGTTGCAATAGCAGCAGCAGCAGTAGTAGCAGTAGCAGTAGTAGCAGCAGTAGCAGTAGCAGTAGTAGCAGCAGTAGCAGTAGTAGTAGTAGCAGTAGCAGTAGTAGTAGCAGTAGCAGTAGTAGCAGCAGCAGCAGCAGGAGTAGAATATATGAACACTTATGTGTAG